>Ga0206836_10010_pt1 | contig 50142 bp, 57 predicted proteins | sample Alteio_BWOrgCont_28_FD_152871 | JGI IMG/M metagenome (GOLD analysis project Ga0206836, IMG submission 152871) | Enriched cells from forest soil in Barre Woods Harvard Forest LTER site, Petersham, Massachusetts, United States -... | ecosystem: Environmental > Terrestrial > Soil > Temperate forest >...
GGTAGCGGATGAACCTCATGCCCTTCCGGTCAAATTTCAGAAGGCCGTTGCCCATTGTTCCAAACCATAGAGTCCCATCTCGGTCTTCGAGCACGCCCATCATCCCCGTAGGAAGCGGGGCAGAAACGTGAGCCTTATCAAGTGAGTACTGCGTGAGCGTATTTGTCTTTGGATCGAAGGCCGCTAATCCGGCGCCCGTGAAATGAACGATCCAGAGCACGCCGAAACGGTCCTCGTGGAAGGAAATCTGGCCAGGCTCGTGCAATGGAATGTGCAGCGTGACCCGACCTGTCTTCCGATCAAACGCATCCAGGCCTTCGGTGCTGGCAACCCAAAACGTCCCCTTGGAGTCTTCGTCCGTGAATCTAATGAGGTTGCTGCTGAGACTGAAGGGATTATTCGGATCGTGCTGATAGCGGATTGTCTGTCCTGTCGAGGGGTCGAGTCCGAAGAGTCCCCCGCTCGTTGCCAGCCACAACATTCCCGCGCGATCCTGGCTAATGTACGTGACCGGAAAGGTTTCACGTTGCGCATCCCTGTCAGCGATGTGGTAGTGAGTTACTGCCTCAGTGACAGGATCAAATTTGTCCAGGGATTCGTCAAACCCGACCCATAGCATGCCGGAGTGATCTTTAAATAGGGAATGAATGAGCACGCCGCTCAGGCTGTTCGGGCGACCGGGTTCGTGCTTAAAGACTCTGAACTTGTATCCGTCGTACCGGTTCAACCCGTACTGCGAAGGAAACCACATGAACCCCCGATCGTCCTGCAGTATCTGCGTTACTCTGGTCTGAGACAGCCCATCCTGGGTGGAAAGTCGGGTGAAACTTATATCCTTTGCGTCGACCACAGGTAGGGTTATTACGCGAGGGTCCACGTGGGCCTGAGGCACGGGGCCAAGATTGGCTGGCCGACCATTGGGCCGGGTAATTCGCTCTTCTGGCATCGCCGATGTTATACCAAACAATAGCCAGAGAAGGGCCCAGCAGGCCCCAAATCGCATCATAACCGCCGGCCTGATCGTTCCTCGATGGGCAGCCGAAGTCGCTTGAGCAAAATGTCGCCCGCACAGGGCGTAAGTACAATGATTCTTTCGGGAAATTGGCCCCGGACCGCGATGAGCGCGTCGCCGGGATCCCCCAATGCCGGGCGAAACCTTCATGCTCATAGTCTTCCAGCGACAACTCTTCGGATCTTACCTGCAACTCGCCCGCCGAGGCCGGCTACTGGCCACTGGAAGTCGCAGGGCCACCGCGTCGTCCTCGTCCGACCAGGTTTCGCATCCGACTTAATCTTACTCTAACTTATCCCAGAAACGGGACCGCGAGCACCACTCTTTCGAGTTCCGTACGACCACACTTTTTAGGTTTGACAGGTAGGCGGCCTTTCCAGGTATACCAGGCCCACCATGGCTTCCCCGCCACAAAAACCCGAGTCCCTAGACATTGAGCTTCTTGTCGACTCAATACCGCCCCCCTTGCCACTCGGATCAAGACCGTGGATCTGAAGCGATTCGAAAGGCCAGTAATCGAATCCAGCAGCGTCGAAGAGCGACAGAGCCGTCACACAGAGGCCCAAAATTGCTTTTATTCTTCGATTTGACGTTTAATCTGTGACATTCACTCCGTCCAGCGGTGGAGTCGTGTTCGTATGAGCCGTTCTCCAAGAGGATGCTCGCTATCGTTAAGGCTTGTCGCAATGATGCTGGTTTTGTTCGCGATGGGGGCGGTGAACACCAGTTCGCGAGCTCAGTCTGAGCTTGCAACACTCTCGGGGAGAGTTACAGACCCAAGCGGAGCGGTCATCGCCGAGGCCGATGTCATCGCGACGAGTGACGATACGCAAGTCGCCACCTCGGTGAAAACGAATTCGGATGGCGTGTACTTACTTCCTTCTCTGCGCCCCGGCACATACGAGATGAAAGTCAGCAAACGAGGGCTGGAGACGGTGACAATCAAGGATCTTTTGCTTGGCGTACATGAGGTCTTGTCAAAGGAGGTTGTTCTGCCTGTTGGATCGACGACAGAAACGGTAACCGTAACTTCGGAGGCCGACCAAGAGTCGATCCAAAGGACTAGTTCGGAACTAGGAACCGTGATTGGCCAGAAGAGCGTTCAGTTTCTGCCTCTCAACGGCCGGAACTTTAGCCAACTCTTGACGCTAACGCCGGGCACGACGCCAATCAGCACGTCGCAAAGCAACAGCGTGGGTGTCAACGATCTGGCTATGCTGGGTGTGCCGACGGCGAGCGTAGCGCAGCCTTCCATTGACGGTGCTTTCAATCGCTCCAACCTCTATTTCCTTGACGGAATCATCAACACCGAGCTGACTTCAAGCGTCTATGTCATTCCTCCCATCATTGATGCCATCCAGGAATTCAAAGTGCAGTCTCACAACGATCAGGCTGAGTACGGCAGCGTTCTGGGTGGTATCGTGAACGTGGTGAGTCGAGGTGGAACGAATGACTTGCATGGCGCCGGTTGGGAATTCCTTCGTAACAATGCGTTCGATGCCCGTGACCCATTTCGTGACGCATTAACAACAGGTCCAGCGCCCTACCGCCAGAATCAGTTTGGTGCGGTGATCGGTGGTCCGGTGTGGCTGCCAAAGCTTTATAACGGACGAAAACACCACTCTTATTTCTTTTTCGGATATGAGGGCTGGCGATACAGCCAAGCGGCCCAGACTCGCTACAACGTTCCGACTTCGGCTGAGCTCAATGGTGATTTCTCCCAATCAATCGCGAATCGGCCAATCTATGACCCTGCAACGACGCGGCCTGACCTCGCCCAACCGGGCCAGTACATCCGCGATCCCTTTCCTGGAAACATAATTCCGCAAGATCGGATCGATCCAGTTATGCAATCTTTCCTTAAGGATTATTTCGGAACACCGAACCTCACGGGAGACCCAGACTTCAACGCAATCGTTACAAATCCGGTCGTCAACAACTCCGATCATTTTATGTTCCGGATCGACCAGCAATTAGGAAGCAACGATAACTTGGTTTTCCGCTACGATCGGCTGAATGCGTTAAATCTAACGCCAATCACGCAGACAGAGGCCACTGTTTCATCGGTTCCCGCACTCGACCTAGGTGGCGGCTGGACGCACGAATTCAGCTCGAGTCTCTTCTTGGACGTTCGTATGGGACGCGCACAGCGTCCGTTCTCCCGTTCCCAGACAGACACCGCAGGAATTGACCCGATGCAGAAACTCGGATTTACCGCCAGCGGAGGCACTCTCGTAAGTCTGTCCTCACCTTGGGGAACTGGAGGTCTGCAGAACGCGAACACGATTGAAAGTCCCGCGACGAGTTTTTCGGGCGGCATCACGTGGCTCGAGCGAACGCATCAGTTCAAAGGTGGGTTTCAGTACATCAAGCAGGGTAATGATTCGTTTAGTCCTCCGTACGGCGGCTACACGTTCACGGATGATACGACGGGAAACCCGGAGGCAGTGGGAATGACGGGCCAATCCCTGGCGTCAGCGCTACTAGGACTTCCATCACAGATAAACAACACAACCGAGGTAGCAAGCAGCAACCGAGTCTCGGAGTGGGCCAGTTACTTCCAAGACCAGTGGAAGGTGACGAGGAACCTAACGCTGACCTACGGACTACGCTTTGACCATCGGCGTCCGTTCGATCCTTCATCAAACACAATCGTAAGCGGGCCGAATGTTGACGGTCATTGGTGGATCGGTTTAGATCAGCTGCCCCCTTCCTGCGACCAAGTTGCAAAATCACCTTGTATTCCAGGCGACGGAACACTCGCGAGCATTCCAGACGGAAACAATATTCAATTGTCGCCGTACGGCAGGTCTTGGGGTCCCGCCCCGGACTGGAGCGATTGGGGACCCCGGCTGGGTGTGGCCTGGGAGATTCAAAAAAAGACAGTGCTGCGCGCGGGCTACGGTATCGCGTACGATCCGCTTAGCGGATTCGAACAAGATTGGAAAGGCATCGCAGGGTCGTGGCCCGCCACGGGTTCGGTATTCGCTCTGACGGCGCTCAACCAACTGGGCCGGCCGCTGACGACAGTCGAGGAGACGTTTGGGCAACCGGGACAGCTGGCGCTTCCGGGCCCTTCGCCATGGACACAGACGGGTTGGTTCTTTGATCCCCATATTAAGGATCCGCGTTCGCACCAGTGGAACGTCGAGATACAGCGTCAGATGAGCATGGATCTGGCGCTATCAGTTGGATATGTCGGCAGTTACTCCGATCGGATTTCTTCGACCGGCCTTTGGAACACAGCCCCGACACCGGGTCCCGGAACACCGGACGAGGTGAATGCGAGGCGGCCGTTCCCGTGGTACGATGCCACCCCCTTCTACAGCACCTCGACGGGAATCGCGACCTATAACGCTCTGCAAGTGAAGCTTGAAAAGAGGTTCTCAGAAGGACTGCATTTCCTGGTCTCGTATACCTTTTCAAAAGCAGTTGACAACGGCACTAGCGGTTTCTTCGCCGTTGAGAATGGACCAGGTGGTGAGTCAGCGTTGCAGAACTATTATGACCCCGACGGAAGCCGGAGCGTTTCCTCTTTCGACATACCCCACTTCCTGTCGATGAGCGGGATTTGGAACCTTCCGATTGGAAAGGGCACGTCATATCTCAACCGGGGTGGTGCCGGAGAGATTCTGGGGAATTGGCAACTGAGCAGTGTAGTACAGTTGCGCTCAGGTCAGCCTTACAACCTTGAGGTCGCGGGAGATGTGGCTAACATCGGGAACGACAATTCCTCCTGGAATTACGCTCGTCCGAATCTGATCGGGAATCCGATACCGGCACATCAAACGTCGGCAGAGTGGTTCAATCCAGCAGCTTTCTCCGTGCCCTCGTTCAGCTATGGAGACTTTGGGCGCAACGTGCTGCGCAGCGCGTCTGTCTACGACGCCGATGTTTCTTTGTTCAAGAATTTGCCGATTGGAGAGAAATTCCTAGTTTCGTTGCGCTTTGACTTCTTCAACGTTTTCAACATACAAAATTATAGTACTCCCGACACACTGATTGGCGATCCGGCAGCGGGCCGGATCACTTCTAACGTTTTGCCGCCCAGGCAACTTCAGTTCGGATTGCATTTGAGCTTTTGATAAGGGGAAGACTCATCTCGAATTCGATTCTCTTCCCTTGTTCGTACGCTGGGGCGAGGGAAAAATCCAAGAACTCGTCCGCTTCGTTCCACACGCTCGTCGAGAGCACCCTCTCCAAGCTTCGGCATCAATGCTCGACCCACGCCGTAACGGTGGCGTTGAGGCGCGGGAATCATTAAGTTGTAGAACCCCAAAAACCACCCGAAAGAGTCCAAGACAACCGCCATGTTTGGGGATTCGTACCAATGCACGATTCCGATAGTCTGTTTCCGTACGCGCATGCAATTGCTGCGAGACGAGGTGATACGTTGCAACGGTTGTTTACGATGTTTCCTCGCGGCTGGCCGGGTGCTGGACTCTTGCTCATCCGTTTAGCCGCTGCCGTTCCCTTGCTGATTGGCGCCACCTCCAAATTGTTTGGCACACCGCAGAACGGGCTTCATGCAGAATACATTGAGATCGGCGTCGGAAGTTTGCTTGTGGCCGGATTATGGACGCCGGTAGCGGGAGCTCTGCAAGCGGTCATCGAAGTTTGGCTAGGCTTTTCTGGAGAAGGCGGAACGGGCGTGCACTTTCTACTCGCGGCGCTCGGGGTAAGCCTGGTCATGCTGGGACCGGGAGGGCGTTCTGTGGACGCTCTGCTGTTTGGCAGGAAGCGGATTGATATTCGTGGTCGCTAGGGTCAGCGCGGAAACGTGCGCGAGTAGCAAAATGTCATCGAGCGGTCAGTGGTCGTGTCCGGTAAACGGACAGAGTTCGTAAGCCAGCGAGGAGAAGCCGAAGGCTAGAGCTTTTTGGCACAGATCAAATTGGAGGATCGCTATGCGCTCAACTGGAATCTACAGTTCTGATAGCCAGACTGCAGACGACATTGAAACCGCTTGCGCGCGAACCTGCGAACTATTAGGTGAAGTAGAGTCTTCCGCGGCGACGGAGTTTCCTGGAATCATTGGACGGAGCCTCGCCTTGCGGCAAGTGTTGAGACTCGTTGAAATCGTTGCTCCCACTGACTCGGGTGTGCTTCTTCTGGGCGAGACCGGCACGGGAAAGGAACTCATTGCGCGTGCCATTCATGATCGCAGCCGCCGGCGAAATCACCCGTTTGTGAAGGTAAATTGCGCGGCCATCCCGACGGGCTTGCTGGAAAGCGAACTTTTCGGACATGAGCGAGGAGCATTCACCGGAGCGATTGCACAGAGAGTCGGACGGTTCGAACTCGCGCACGGCGGCACCGTGTTCCTTGACGAGATTGGCGACATTCCGCTGGAGCTTCAGCCCAAATTGCTTCGCGTGCTGCAAGAGCGGGAGTTTGAGCGCCTCGGCAGCACACGTACCCTCCGAACCGATACCCGGCTGATCGCAGCAACAAATCGCGACCTCCCAGTCATGGTCGCAGAGCAGAAGTTTCGTTCGGATCTTTTCTACCGCTTGAATGTGTTTCCGATCCGCATTCCCGCCCTGCGCGAGAGACCTGAAGACATTCCGCTGCTGGCGCGTCATTTCGCGCAACAATTTGCCCATCGCATAAATAAGAACATTGGCAGCATTCCCTTGGAGACGATGAATGCGCTTTGTCAGTATTCCTGGCCGGGCAACATTCGCGAGTTGCAAAACGTGCTCGAGCGCGGGGTTATCCTCGCCTCGGGACCGGTCCTGGAGGTCGAATTTCTAGATATGACGATCAACGACTCTGCTCCTGCAGTTTCTGATCAGGCACAGGCAGGGTCCAATGGTCCGGGCAAGTTGCAACGTATTCTCAACGAAACCGAACGCAAGGAGATACTGGCAGCTTTGGAAACCAGCCGTTGGGTCATTGCGGGTCTCAATGGTGCCGCTGCACTCTTGGGCATGAAGCGGTCCACGCTTCAGGTGCGCATGCAGAAGCTCGGAATCGCCCGCAGTGCCAGACCGGTTTGAATCGCCGGCCGTCGAGTTGACGACTGTTCCCCGTCAGTGGCCGGAAACGGTCGGAAGCGATAAGGGCCGCCGCCTTGGCCGTGTCGAAGACCTTGGCCGGCGTCTCTGGGAAGTTCACGTTTGTCACATGCCGAACATCTGATCCTCCGAGCCGTTCATCGCCCGCGCCGTGCAGCAGATGCCGTCCCAGTCGGTGTCGTTCGAGTCCCCTCGGTGGACTCCATGCAGTGCGCCCTTCGTCAAAACGGGCCGCGCCGTCGCACATTTCTCGATTCCGGCCTGACTCTTGGGTACAAGATTGGGTACAGCCAAACTGTTTGAAAGTTTGCAGAGACCTTCGGAAGCGACGCCAGACAAACGAGATATGTTTTGTGATCCACCCTCTCATAACCCAAAGGTCGCCAGGTGAAATCTGGCTGCTTCAACACTTGTTCGATTCAGCGGCCGTACTCCGTTCTCTCGGCCGACTCCTTCCGGGCGGTTGCGTTCCAGGCAACGGCAATTGCTGGAAAACAGCGTATGTGCACACGCTTCTGATCTGACGTCGATTGCACGCGCGCCAGATGCTCCTGCCTGAGCAGTCAAACATTGGCCTAACCTATTTGTCTTCACAGTAAGCGAAGAGTCTGCCCTTCTCACCCACTTCAATCCGGCTAGAAGGCACGTTCCCAGTCCTTGAATACAAGGGCGTGAGCACGGGGATCTAAGGTGCGGAGGGGGCCAGCGGCCGCACGCCACATCGTCCCCCAAAAGTCACGACGCCAACTCAACAGGGCTCGCGCCAGATCTGACGTTCCTGGCGTTTGTCCGGCTGTCGCAACGTGTCCACGAGGGGGCGCCGGCCAGCCTTTTTTGGCCTGGGTCCCTCCCCATCCTAAAAACTGACTGCCCGCACCCGCCCCGAGGGGGTCGGATCCGCAGTCGCGGTTTGGGTGGCAACCGTCACAATGTTCAACAGGACAAGCCTTTTGCCTTTGGGTTCACTACTGGAAGGTCGTTGATTCTATTTCGCCTCATGCAACCGTACCGAAGAGGGTCTCGGAGGTCTAACCGATGGCCTAACCGGGGGGAACGGGCCATCCCCGGAGAGTCCTCAGTTTTCCTTGTTTTGAAGTGACTCTTCGGCGTTCCTTGCTCCGGTTACGGAGTAGTTCTGATGCTCGATGGTCAGAACCTTCTGCCCGTACACTTTGACCTTCACAAATGTTTCGTCCTTTTTTGAAAGCCAGAATCCATCGATTTTTTGATACTCGCGTACGAAGTCAGCGCGTTCGATCCAAAAAGAAAGCTTCTTTGCGGGGTGTCCGGCGATGCGAACAACGGCGTAGTCGTGAGTATCAATCCACACCGTTCCTTCAAAAAGATACTTGTCTGACCGTTTTGGCATCGCCCGGACTACAAAGCAGTGATAAGACCCCACTTGCTGTTCACCAAGGAGTTCAAGTGTGTAATTCGCAGGGGTGATGGCGCTATCGTGATGCTGTTTTCCGGAGGCTGCGTCGATCTCACTGGCGATCAAAGGATTGAGCGCCAGACGGCGCACGAGCCCCGAGCCTGATTCAGATGTCCTGACGAACACTTTTGTGTCAGGTGCCCGATACTCCATCTGGCCGCTTTCCTGGGCGCGCACCTTCCCGTTCGGGTCGGTCACTTCGTAGGTCCTTTGCTCTGTGTAGCCGAGCAACGCGACGTTGCGAAGCTCATTATGTGTAACTAATTCGGCGAAGAGCCGCGTTTCGTTCATGTCTGGTGGGGGTGGCTCGACGGGCGCCTTCACATCGCTACGGCTCTCCTGCCAATCCAATTGTGCTCGGGCGCTGCCTATGGTCGTGATCATTTCAAGGACAATGATGGCCACAAGAAAGGGCGTGGTTCTCACATTAGGCGTTTTCATGTGTTCGATTCCGCGCTTTTCCCGCTCTCTTCAGTCCTCGAAGCCGCGCACCCCGCCCTGGAATTTGTTCTTGATCACGTTCGACCAAAGCCACTTGATCATACGCGAGTCGTCGTAACAGTACGCCAAGTTGTGGTTCAGGGTCGAGAAGCAATGCTGCTGGCACTTTGATTTCATTTGGGAAAGTTGCGATTGATCAAATTTCGGGCGGTCGATGTTTCCCCAGTCGAACGTCGAGGCATACATCGGAAAGCAGGGCGCCACGGTGCCGTCCGTGCGGATAATGACGTTATTCTGGCCAGCGCGGCAATTCCAATCCGCGAAGCGCAACTCGCCATTTCCGTCCTGGACAATTCCGGGCATCGAGGCGAGCATTTCCGTCTGGTGTCCGTTTTCTTTTATTCCATCGCCATTCCAGCCGTATTCCCTCAGGTCGATTCCTGACGACATGCGCACAAACGCCTTCATCTCTTGCAGGCGTTGCACCGAATTCACCATCTGGTAGCCGGATTTATTTTTCTCAATCAGCCAGTCCACTAGAGCGTCGACTTCCCGCCAGTCTTGCTGCCGGATATACGTTGGGTTGTCATAGAGGTGCTTGAAGTGATCGTCCTGCTCGAGCATCGGTGTCTCATTGAGGTCATAGTCGGTAGCCACGCGATGATCGTGCGCGTATTCGGTCAACGTCCGGATATCTTCCATGTTGTTGCGACAAATATTCATGTAGATTTGAAACAACTCCGAAGACCAATACTCGAAACCGGCAGGGACAAATGCCCAGCTGCCTGCATGGGCAAGCCGCTGTCCCTCCGTGAGGTAGGACTCGCTTCTTTGCAGCTCTTGGGCACTCCGCTGTAATTCGGAGGTTCGTTCCGCCACTTTTATTTCTAATTCGTCGCGGGCCTTGCGAAGCGCTTGCCCACTCGCTCGCAACGCTTCTTGCGCGCTGCGTAGTGCATTGATGAGGAAGGCGTTCTGAAATGCTGTCGCCGCGTTATTCGCAGCTACGGAAAGCAGTTGCTGATCGATCTGGTCGGGGAAACCTGGGCGATCGGACGCCGCCGCAACCAGACCGCGTTCGCTGTTGACACCAATAGGAATCACGATACCGCGGCAGGATTCCGCGACCGCGCCGACGTTGGCCATGATTTGCTTCCTGGAAATTTGGCCGACCTCAGCGAGGTGTTCTCGCAGCCATTCCGGAAATGCCTTCCAAGAGTTCCCCCGCGTCACCTCGACCACCTGACAGCCCGTGGGATCACGCAAACGCACAAAAGCGAAATTCAACCGAAGCGATCCGGTCAGCAAATCGGCGAGATCGGTGGCAATGGCGGGCGGTTCTTGTCCCACCCAAACCTCCGGGATCGTCGAAAGCGCCAGGAGATCCCTGACTGTTGCACGCAGGGAATGGATCTCGGCAGAGGGATCTATGGTCATTTGAGCGATTCACTATGCTACGGCCGCCCGAGCTGACCGTCTTTCTCGTATCTCATCGAGGAATTGCTCGGGAGGAACGAAGAACGGGTTCTCCCGTAATAATCCACCGATAATTACAAGCGGGTGCGTCCGCATGATGTCCATCGCCACATCTGCGCCGAATTTGGATGGATTGTAGTTGCAGATCACCGGATCGTTGTGCTTGGAAAGAACATGATTGAGTCGTGCCTCGTATTCCACCAGGTTGTATGCGGCAGATTTGTCGCGAAATAACCAATCCATATGATGTCCCACTAATCTGGTAAGCGGGTAGCCGGCGGCTGGGCCCGATTGGATCAGGTTTTCGACAGTAGCGAGCATGGCATCCTGGTCGAACCAGTGGTCCCGAACATAGGCGTCGGTCCACGGGAGCACCTCTAGTTGGCCGGTATGCATCGTTTCTTGTACATGGATACCCACATCGGCGAGCCGCTTCAAATGCTCTTCCCGATTCGCAGAATCCACAATATGGGCGGCCTTTTGGCCGCTGTCGAGGCCATCTTTGTAAAACGAGCCGAGCACTCTGTGCTCCTCCTCGATAGAGTTGAAGAAAGCACACACATGATTGCGCCCGGCGAGATCGACGCCTGCTAGCTGTACTGAATGTCCATTCGTTGCCATATATCACCGTGGTCTTGCCGCTAGAGATAAGCGTAGAAATCGAATCGGTAATGATACACGAAGAGAACCCGCACGGGGCAACGATCCGGTCGTTTCAAACGAAAGGAGCGGCCAAGCCTGTCCTACTGACCAAGCTCTGAGCTCCTCCACGAATCGATACTCTTCAAGAACCGTATCCTCTGACCTCTCCCATTTCCGACGCCGAGCGAATCCAGACGATAACGTCTGAACATGCATCGCAGACGAAATTGCCTTCATTCAATCGTTCTCATGTTGTCAGAAGTGGGAGGACTCGCCAATATTTTTAGCCTTCGATCGTGATCCGCGATCGGTGCATCGTGCTGGCACACGGGCTCGTAAAATCAGTCCTCGTTTTTCCACGCGGTCAAGGCGCCGCGTGATCTCGGGATCACCGATAATCACGGGGCTGTCGATCTCGCCGCAAGTGAGGCCTTGAGGCGACCGTCGCAAGATGCGCAGGACATTGTATTAGTGCGGAGAACTCCTCGGCCTTGAGCACATCAATCGCCCCGCAGACGCTCACACGTCGAGGGGATCGCGCCTCCCTAGGCGGAGTGGACCCCTAGAGTGAGACAGTTCGATGGTGAACACTTTGAAGAAATCCGCTAAAGTCTGCCCACGATCGAAGTTTTGCACGAACGTGCCGCTCATGGTCGCCTGCATGGTGAGCAGATGATCCTCGTGGGGCACGACCGAGCGTGCCTATTTCAGCAGCAGTTTCGTTTGACGCTTTGCCGCAATGGTAAGTGTTCTGATTTCTTCTTCCATACGCTCATGCCGGACACCCCGTAATCGGCAACCATCGTCGAAACGTTAACACTGGCGCCATTGCCCCTTTGTGCCATGAGCGGAGCAAGTTGCGAATCGCCTTCTATTAACTCGCGAGCAGCAGCACGAACAGAGACGCAACAATGGCGGTCAAAACGTAACGCAGTCCAAACAACACGAACCTCATTTCGGCAACACCTGCCTCTCTTACTGACCGCTTTTCTACGACTGCAATGGTCACTATGATTAGGCCCTCTCATTGACCAGCAATTCTTCGCGCGCACTAAACTAGCGGCCTGTCGCATTGAGTTCGTTAGTATGAAACTCGGGAGAAGATTCGGCTCAAATAGCTCGCAACTGCCGTGGTGTAAACTTGCTTTTGGTTGTTGGGTGCGGCGACTGCAGTAACACTTTCATTGCGACAGGCAACTAGCCGCATTCGTGTTGAACCTTCTGGCCGCAATGATCGGCTTGAAAGCCGGCGTTTTCTTGCGTGCCGGCTCCATGTCATGATTGGGGGGACCAGAACGTCGTCATAGCTCATGTAGACTGACGAGGCAGTTCTAAAATTCCTCCGAAATCAGTTTTTTGGACCTTTTGAGCCGCTTACAGGTTTTCGGGGCCACCAAGCTCTCTACCTCTTATTTCGTTTTCTGGTCTTCTACAGACTCCAACTACCAGGAATCATAAATCTTCATGGCAGCAAGATTCATAGACTAGCGCGGATATTCGCAACCGTAGGTCAAGTGCGCACCGGGAATAAACGATGATTTGACGCTGTCTGTTAATGAGAAAGAACAATAAGGACGATGCTATTCGCCCGTATTCGTTCCATTGCCTTGGGATTAAGCGCCCCATTTTCTTGCCTTGCGGCGGACGTTAATCAACAAAAAGTTGATCAAATTTTCTCCGCGCGAAGCAAAGTCGCCGGATGCGCAGTAGGCCTCATTAAGGACGGTAAATTTGTTTATCGCAAGACGTACGGAATGAGCAGTCTTGAATTCGGCGTTCCGCTGTCAGCTCAATCCATCTTCTATATGGGCTCCGTCTCGAAACAGTTCACTGCAGCCACTGTTGTGTTAGCCGCCGAGCAGGGCCATCTCTCGCTCGACGACGATGTTCGGAAATTTATCCCCTAACTCCCGAATTATGGGCACACGATGGCCAGCTTTCAATCATCTTGTACTTCGCGTTTGATCTGACTGCGCGCGTTTTCCAGCATCTCGGGTGTGACAACCGGCCCGGATGCCGTAGCCACCTGCGGCGGCCGATGCCGCCAGTGCCGAATAATCATTGTGACCAAGACAAGGCCGATAGTAAACGCGATGGCTGGAAACGCGTACGCGAACCAATTGAAGCCGCGGGCGGGCGGCGCGGCGAGCGCCGAGTCGCCGTATTCCTGCACAAAAGCTTGCAGGATCGTCTTGTCTGATTCGCCGCGGGCGATGCGCTCGTTCATTTCCTTCAGTTTGCCTTTGGCGACGTCGCAGGGCCCGGAGAACGCCGCACCGGGATGGCTGCAAGAGCCTGCTGTGTCGCCACAACCGCACGTACACATCAACTGGTTGCCGAGAGTCTTGCCACGGTCAGCGGACTGCACGGGGGCTTGGGCGAAGAGAGGCGCGGCGGCGAAAACCAATGCCAGTAGGCTCAGCAAACTAATTCCCCGCATTCTGCGAAGTTGGCCAAAAGCTAATGCGAGGCAAGCGGCTTCAACAACCAGCTCATCCTGCGCAGCGGAAAGGACGGCGTGAGGACCGTTGAGGCGAGTCCTGCGCTCTCTAGGGAGGCTCCAAAGGGAGTAAGCTCGAATGTGTAGTTCTGTTGCGTGGCGAAGACGCCTAAGCTCGCGAGGGCCCGCAGGAGCCGACGAAGGGAAGCTGGATGGCTCGCCGTAGCTTTCGCCACTTCGAGGTATGACCTCGGCCCATCCTTCAGTAGATCGGTTATTCCGAGGCGTGCGGCGACATAAATCACCTGTGAAACCGAGCAGCCGCTTGCCCATTTGGAACAACGCCACTGGTGGCGGCAGATTTTCACCGATTGCCAAATTGTTCTGAGCTTGCATCATGTCTCTCCTTCTGTGAAGCGTGCGGGCCTTCTTCGACGATCAACTCGCACTTCATTCTTTTGTGACCCAGCCCGCTATCGCCCATGGCATTCCGGCCGAAGCGTTCCCGAAACATTGCGCCGTTGTTGTTCAGAACGTCGTGCTCGCCGGGGACATAGAACGCATGGTCGGTCTTTAGGCTTTTGAGCGATTCCGCGAGCGTGTCGAACTCTTCCGGCTTCGAGCGGCGCCGGCTTCCGCGCAAACGAGACGCGATTTCGCAATCCTCTCGACTCACGCGCCTCCCTAAAGGCAGAAGAGGAGAGAATTTCCGCCGCCGAAGGACTCAAACAACAGGCTCATCTCTTTGCCAATCCGCTCTTCGAGTTTTAAAACGAGAATCTGCGCCGCGGACAAGCGAGGAACCGAAACCTTTGGGGAGTGGGCGTGATCATAGGTGGAAGCTCCTCTTTACGCTGTGCCGGGCATTTTAGTTGACGCTGGGCACTTCCGAATCGTCATTGGTACCGCTTGGCACAAAGATGTAGCCGACGCCGTGCTTGGTCAGGAAAAATGTCGGGTTCGCTGGATCGGGCTCCAGCTTTTGCCTAAGCTTAAGGATGTGATTGTCAACAGTTCGCGTAAGTGGACAATGCTGATAGCCCCACACCTCGCGTAATAGCTCGTCTCGCGTGAACACCCGCCCTGGTGAACGCGCAAAGAACTTTAAAAGCTTCAGTTCCTGGGTAGTTATCGCGATGGATTTCCCTCGAAGAGTTACGTGCATACTCGTGAAGTCAATTCGAATATCGCCAAAGGCAAGCACTTCATGATTGATCTCGTTTGGAATAATATTGCGTACAGTGTGTAGACTGTCCCCACTGCGTCGTATGGCGCGGCGCACGCGCGCCAGCAGTTCTTTCGGACTGAAAGGCTTCGTAACATAGTCGTCAGCACCAAGTTCGAGCATGAGTACCTTATCCTCAACTTCAGCGCCAGCGCTGACGACCGCGATCGGTACTGAAGGCATATGCTCCTTGAAAGCTCGACAGACCTCGTTACCAGAAAGCCCCGGAAGTTTCGGATCGAGTACGACGATGCTGGGCGTTTTCTTGCGAAACATTTCGAGGGCGGCAATACCATCGCTAGCAATTTCTACTTCAAGTGAGTCCGATCTAAATAAGCGCCACAATGTTTCCTGCATCGGGCGGTTGTCTGCCACTACAAGAACGGTGGCCATCTCCTTCTCCTCTAGGCGACGCCATGTATAGTTGTGCCCATTTTGCCAAGGTTGGATGTGATCAATCCCACTCGTTACGCATTCACTTTCCGAGGAGCTTTTTGAGTACTCCGTCCGGAGCCGTGTCGATTCGTGTTTCCATACTCATAGACTGACGAGGCGGTCCTACAATTCCCCTCAAATCAGGTTTTTTAGCTTCTGCCCCCACCCACCCAAGGTTTTCGGGGGCTATCAAGTTCTCTAGGTCTTATTTCGTTTTCCAGCATTCTGCCAAGCTAAGCAGGACCAACTACCCACCTCAACCGATTAGAAAACTCAGACAAGTCTGCAGGGATGACCGGGTTCGTTAATCCCACCGTTTAGAGGAATATTGTGCGCTACCGGACCGTCTATAGAGTTGAAGGGTTCGTGAGGATCGAATATGAAAAGTATTGCTCGATGGCCGCTCTTGACTCTTGCACTTTATGTGCTGCTCCCATTCCCCATGGCGGCGCAAACAAATGGTCCGGAACCGAGAATCCGGCCTGCCCCAGATTTGGCTCAAACCTCCGGCAAGCCGATCCAATCGGACGTCTCGCTCGTGCTTGTCAACATGACCGTTACTGATCCTTACGATCGCCTCGTCACGGGCCTGGAAAAGGAAAACTTTCGTGTATTTGAAGATGGGAAGGAGCAGGAGGTAACCACATTTTCGAGCGAGGACATACCGATTTCGATTGGTGTCATCTTTGACATGAGCGGTAGCATGTCAGACAAAATTGGCCGGGCACGCCAGGCTGCGGCGGAATTCCTGAAGACTGCCAACCCGCGCGACGAGTTCTTCATGGTGAGCTTTAATGATCGGGCGGAGCTGACCAGCGGTTTCACCTCCAGTGTGGACGAGTTGGAGAACCGAATGATGTTGACCGCCGCCAAGGGACAAACAGCATTGCTCGATGCAATCTACCTTGGCTTGAGTCAGATGCGAACTGCGAGCAATGGTAAGCGCGCCTTATTGGTGATTTCAGACGGAGGCGATAACCATAGTCGATACAACGAGAAAGATATTCGGAACTTCCTGAAGGAGGCCGATTGCCAGCTCTACGTAATGGGCGTATTCGACATCAACGACATGCAACGGACCGATGAGGAGCAGTACGGTCCGACGCTGCTCTCCGAACTTGCCGAGATGACGGGTGGCCGGGTCTTCAAGGTAGCTGATTTCAACGACTTACCGGACATCGCAACCAAAATTGGCATGGAACTGCGTAATCAATACGTGTTGGGGTACAAACCGAACGATGCCAGGCGCAACGGCACTTGGCGGAAAATCAAAGTGAAACTGATCCCACCCAAGGGCTTGCCGCCACTCAGTGTCTACGCCAGGACCGGTTATCGCGCTCCCGCCGACTAGCTACAGATTTTGCGCTTCATTTGCGTTCCCATGCAATCCGCATGTCATCGCGCCGGCATGCTGCGCCCGACATCATCGAGCAGGGTGCACCGTCTCTCCAGGAACGCGACCTCATCGATACAGCAATTCACCTGACGTCTATATACAGAGTCAAGGAACTGGAAACCATCGGATTAAGTGTCCGACTTAGTAAACTGGCTCTTTTCTAGAGTCCCTCAAATTTTCGCTACTACAGCACCGCCGATCAAAAGCCGAACTATTTTTCGTTCTATACGACCCTTGTCTTTCTGTACAGCAGCCAGCGATTGTGTGTCCGCCGCCTAGTCATTGAAGTTAGTGATGTTCGGGGGCCGCGGACCTCGGATGCCAGTTCGAGGTTCATTCGAGGTCCGCATAGCTTGGCCTAGGCGCCGGCCTTGTGGGTGAAGGTGAAGGTTTCCTCCTCAGCGATGAGAAAGATTGGGGTTCTTCCGGTTGAGATCTTTACGGCATGCGCCAGTGCTTCCTGAGCGTCAGGTGTGGCTGCGCAAGCCTCAAGTGCGGCTTTTGAAGGAAAGTAAATCTCGGCGATTCGGTAGAAAGGGGGTGTCCCCTGAGGAGAGGACGTAATCTTTGTCGCGACGATCTTGGTCTTGCCACTCAGCTTCGCAACAGCTAATGGCACGTGTTCTTCGATGTAGACCTTCTCGAACGCTTCGATATTCGTTGGCCGTGGATAAATAACGACAAGTTTAACTTCAGACATTTGTGTCTCCCTTCGTGCGGTTTTCCATATATTGATATAGCGTGAGAGATCCGTACGTCACGTCCATAGATCTGAATAAGTACCGCAGCGATTCCACCGTCTCACTGCAAACTTCGCCCTTTTCGTTCTGTTAGTCAGACGGCGGTCACCCGAATCGGCCTATTCCTACGCCTTGGCCTTTGACGCGTCATCTTTCATCATGTCAGGCTTTTTCGTACTGTCATGGTTCATGCCATCCTTCGAACGAAGCCTCATTTTTGAGCGCTCGTCCCAAGTGGGCCTGATGACGCTCGCATTCATATAGACCGCCGACGCGACCATTAAATTCCCGAACAAATAGCCAATCGCTTTGGGGGTAGGAGGCGGTGAGCATACGAAACGAGTTTGCCGAACTGTACCCTGAGCTCGGCTCCATGCCAGAGACGGTTATCGTGTGCCGATCCGATGGGACCGGCACAACGTCCCGTTCACTGTCCATCGTGCAAACAGCCGGCGGGGCCAAACCGTCTCAAGATCTGCCGTGCTAAAATTCCTAGCGGGTGGGCAATAGGTGCTGAGCGTAGCGACGGCACGGGAATCGACGTAACTTAAAAACCAGTCGACGCATCGGACGGTTCGTCTTGCCTCAACAAACTTTTCAGATCCAGGGACGGGAGGTGTCAAATGTCTGAGCCTGTCCAAGGGCTCCCCGACCAAGAACGAAGTACTGCCGAACACCATCAGCAACTGCTGAACGCCTTGCGGGGACAGCGAGGATCGCGTACGGCTGATCCTAGCTTCCGCTTCTGAGGCGATCTTTGGCTGCGACCAGATTGGTACCTGTATTTTCTGCAATGACGCGGCAGCGCGTTTGCTCGGATACGACACCGCCATCGAATTGCTGGGAAGAAACATGCACGAGACCGAGCACCACACGAAGGCGGACGGAACTCCGTATCCGCTCGAGGAGTGCCCTATATACCTTGGCTTCAAGGAAGGCAAAGGCATCCATCGAGATGACGAGAGTTTTTGGAGAAAGGACGGAAGCAGCTTTCCGGTGGAGTATTGGTCTCATTTGATGTCGCAGGACGATCGCACCCTCTGCGTCGTCGCCTTTATGGACATCAGCGCGCGGAAACAGGCGGAAGAAGCTCTGCGGAAGAGCGAGGAGTTCAAAAGCCGCCTCATCGAAAGCAGCAATGATTGTATCAAGGTGCTCGACCTGGGAGGCCGGCTGCTATCCATGAACGAGGGCGGCATGCAGGCGCTGGAAATCTGTGACTTGGGCCCCGTCGTGAACACTCCATGGATCGATTTCTGGGAAGGTGAAGATCGTGAGGCGGCGCGAGCAGCCGTGGAAGCCGCCAGGAGCGGTGCTACCGGGCGTTTCACCGGATATTTTGCTACGGCAGTTACAAAGCGGCCCAAGTGGTGGGACGTTGTTGTCAGTCCCATTCGTGGTCCGAAAGGCGAACCGGACCTGCTTGTGGCTGTCTCACGCGATATCACAGAACACCGGCAAAACGAGGAAGCTCTGCGCGAAGCGCACGAACTAGTTACACGGAGCGAGGAGCGTTGGCGGGCGGTGTTTGAGAATTCAGTTATGGGAGTCGCGCTCACGGACCTCAACGGCCGTTTCCAGGCCGCGAACCACGCTTATCAGAAAATGCTGGGGTACACCGAAACAGAGCTGCAGCACCTTACATTTCTCGATGTGACGCACGCGGATTACAACGAGTCCAGCCAAAAGCTCGTCAGCGAATTGATCGAGGGAAAACGCAAAGAGTATCAGATTGAGAAGCGCTATCTGCGCAAGGACGGCAGCGTATTTTGGGGAAGCACGAACGTCTCGCTCGTGCCAGGCACGGAGACGATGCCCAAGTTCCTAATGGGCCTGGCCGAGGACATCACAAAACGAAAAGAAGCAGAGGATGCGCTGCGGGATAGCGAGCAACGAAATCGCACGCTTCTGGAGATCAATAACGCCATCATCACTAACCTCACGCGCGAAGCGTTATTTCAGTCGGTTTCCGAGGCCCTTCAGCGCGTCATTACTTTCGATCGTTCGGCTCTGACGCTTTACGACCCGCAAAGGGATGCGTTCCGTTTTGTCGCGTTTACAGGGAATCCCATTCGCTTTGCCGTTGGCGACGAGCTCAAGCGCAGCGAGAGCAGCGTGGGTTGGGTATTCGATCATAGACGTCCCATGGTAAGGGGCGATCTTGAGAAGCAGCAACTCTATCCGAGCGAGCGGCACCTCATCAACGAGGGAATGCGATCGCACTGTATAGCCCCGCTGATAGTGAGAGGAAAATGCATAGGGACCGTAAATATTTCGAGCAAAACAAAATTTCAGTATTCGGAGAAGGACGCTCAGCTCCTTCAGGAAGTCGCCAATCAGGTGGCGCTTGCAGCGGAGAATATGCGCTCTTATGAAGAGATTGCAGAGTTGAGGGCGAAGTTGGAGAAAGAGAACGTATACCTTCAGGAGGAAATTCGCACCGATCACAACTTTGAGGAGATCGTCGGCAATAGTCCTGCACTTTTGGCAGTCCTCCAAAAAGTCGAGCAGGTCGCACCCACCGATTCCACCGTTCTGATCTACGGAGAAACAGGGACGGGAAAGGAGCTGATCGCTAGAGCGATCCATAATCGCAGCGCCCGTAAGGATCGGCCGCTGGTAAAGGTGAACTGCAGTGCGATCTCGGCAGGGCTCGTGGAAAGCGAACTGTTTGGCCACGTCAAGGGAGCCTTCACGGGCGCCCTCGATCGAAGGATCGGGCGGTTTGAGCTGGCCGACGGCGGCACGATTTTTCTGGACGAAGTCGGAGAACTGCCCTTGGAGACGCAGGTTAAGCTTCTGCGCGTTCTTCAGGAACGCGAATTCGAGCCTGTAGGCAGTAGCAAGCCCTTGCGCGTGAATGTGCGTCTGATCGCTGCCACAAACAGAAACTTGGAGGAAGCGATTCAGGCCGGCCGCTTCCGTTCGGATCTTTTCTACCGTCTGAACGTTTTTCCGCTCGAAGTACCGGCATTACGAGAGCGCCATTCAGACATTCCTAAGCTCGCTAAATTCTTCCTATCAATCTATTCCAAAAAAATAGGCAAGAACATCGAAGGCATTTCGCAAAAGACGATGGAGCGCATCTCGACCTACTCCTGGCCAGGGAACGTCAGAGAACTCCAAAACGTGATCGAGCGTGCCGCGATTTTGTCGCGAGGTAAGATGCTTGAACTCCAGCACGAACTGGCTGCAAGTTTTATCGACGGAGAGGTTCAACCAAACATCGGCACGCCTCTAGAGGAGGCCTCGGCGCCGGCGCCGCCGAATGCAAAACTCCCTACTCTCAAAGAAGTCGAACGAAATCATATTCTGGCGGCCCTCAGGTTGAGCTCCGGGGTTATCGAAGGGGCGAACGGGGCCGCGAGGATCCTCCATTTGCATCCCAATACCTTGCGACACCGAATGGCAAAGCTCGGCGTAAAACGCGCTGACCACCAGATTTAGTAGCCTCTATCCGTTGAGCTTGTGTGCTGCCCACCAAATACGGTGGCGCGCAGGTCCTCTCGCCAGCGTCTCTTTTCGATCTCCTTGTGTTTTCAATGACTTACACCGACAGAACTGGCATCCACCATTTGGCACGTCAGGTGCCTTTGCAGATGATGTCGGAAGAAACAGATGCTGCGAGTAACCGTGATTCAAGAGTCGGGCCAATTAGTCACCCTGCGAGTCGAGGGTGACGTAAAGGGGCGCTGGGTAGCGGAACTCCGGGGCGCCTGCGAAGAAGTCCTGTCTCGAGACTTCCATCTCGTTCTGGACTTGGCGGCGGTGTCCTTTGTCGACCTGCAAGGAACCGCGCTTTTCGCCGCCCTAAGGGAGCGCGATGTGGATCTTGTAAATGCATCATCCTTCATCGCCGAGCAACTTGGAGGTCCCCGATGATAACGGCCATTGAATTAGAGAGACTCAGCCGAGTTAACGATGAATATGTATTCGCCGACAGAGCTATGCAACAAGCACGATCCGAACGGGTTACTGTCCAATGACACAGCAATCATTGGGGGTAGCTTTCGAGGAAGCCGTCCTCCCGCATATGGACGCCGCGTACAACCTCGCTCGATGGTTGACCCGTAATAATCAGGACGCAGAAGACGTCGTGCAGGAAGCGTACATGCGTGCTTTTCGATTTTTCAGTGGCTTCCACGGCGGTAATGCCCGAGCCTGGCTTCTCACCATTGTCCGCAACACATGCTATAGCTGGTTGAAAAAAAATCGATCACACGAGCCAGCCGCTGCCTTCGACGAACAAGTACACACCGAGATTATTGAAGGCCAAAACCCCGAAACGCTCCTTTTACGGGAAGCCGATGCTCATTCCTTACAGCAGACTTTAGAAGAATTGCCATCTACTTTTCGTGAAGTATTGGTGTTAGTCGAGATGGAAGGGCTGTCCTACAAGCAGGTTGCCCAGATGCTGGGAATACCGATCGGAACGGTAATGTCCAGATTGACTCGCGCGCGGCATCGGCTTCGTGAATCTCTAAGCCCCCTCATCCGCTCCCAAGCTAGCCTACCCATTGAAGCAAATGAAGACCTGCAAGACGCGCACGCAGAGTAACAGGCCCTCTCGATAACTAGAGACCGATGTGAAATCGAGTCCACCAATCAATACGCGGATTTGTCGAAAATAAGAATTGTAGTTAGCCAAGCTCAAAGGGCCTGAGATTTTTTCGGAAGACATTTGTGCGAATGCGGTCGGTGGTAGCGATGCGGCACTGGCGATGGATATTGTCCATCGCCAGCGTTGCATGGGTTGGTTGGGGGAAGATCAGGCCTAGTCTCCAATTGCAGGTGTCTTCATTTGGCGCCGAGTCTGCTCATTGGCGATCACGGTGTGCTGCTTGACTTGCGCAAGTTCCTTTTCCTCAGAGTCAGAGTACACGAATTCGTGACCGGTGGTGTCGCCCGGATAAAACCAGGTGACTAAGTTCTCAGGCTGCATTGCCCCCCTGTCTGCCAGGGTAATCGCAGTGTTGTCTGTTGGGCTAGAACGCTCAACGTTGATCGTCTGAATAGTCACATACAGAGTGGATCGGTCTGAGTTGAAAATTTGGACGACGTAAGGTGCCGTGTCGGCCACCGGCAGCACAAACCAATAGGTTCCTGCGGGCAAAACGCGCCCTGGAATCTGGACGGCCTTGTTGAAAGTAAGTTTACTGGCTTGATCCTGATCACTTGCCCTCGCAACGGGCAACGTGGTGAGGAATGCAAGCACTGTTGCAAGAATCACTAGCTTTCTTTGGGTGTTCATGAGTTCCTCCTCACTATGAAGAACTCTTTGCTGCCTTGCTCTATTCCCGGTTGGCCGCGGTTTGGCAATGAACTACGCTGTTTCGAGCACTAGTTCAGTGTCCTCGGCCGTGGGTCGTTCTTTCTTATGCGTAGCTGTCCGCAGGAGTCGCTGCAGCCTTGTGCGGGCCTTGTGCAATTGGGATTTCGAAGTTCCTAGAGAGGAGCCTCGCATCGCGGCAATTTCGTGGTGCTCGTAGCCTTCAACATCATGGAGCACGAAGACCGCCTTGTAGCCTCGCGGAAGCTGCTCGATTGCACGTTCAAGATCCGTGCGATCCACTGTTCCGCACAGCCGCAAGTCGCGGCTTGCTATGAATTTCTCAAGCCCGGCAGTCTTCTCTCCTGGCTCAAGCATCTCATCTAGAGAGACAACCTGATAATTACGTTTGCGCAGGCGCATCAATACAATGTTGAAAGCCAGCCGATGCAGCCAAGTGGAAAATGCCGATTCGCCTCGGAAGGTACATATTTTGCGGAATAGTTGCAGGAATGACTCTTGTGTCAGTTCCTCGGCTTCGGCCGCATTGCCTCTCATCATCCTAAAGCAGAGGGCATAGACGCGCTGGCTATGTAATCGGTAGATGCGTTCAAAACCTCGCTCATCCCCCTGTTGCGCCAGCCGAATTGCTTCGGCCTCCGAGAGTTCTTCTTTGCCAAATTGCACCGCTTCAGGCGCTGTTTTGGTAAGAGGGTTCGTGTTCATTGCTGTCCTCCTCTGTCCGTATCCGATCGCGAATCGCTCCAAGAACGGACGCGGGTATCAGCGATAACCAGCAGCAGAGCAGGCCTGCGTGGTTTCTCTACCTTATAGACAGAGGAACCTACACACTTATTCCCAGGCGCTTATAAAGCGCTGGGTCGCCGACAAATTGGACATTGTTTGCGTTGCGGAACGCCTATAATCCGTGTCCAAGCAAGCTGCGCCGCGGCTGGGAACGGACTCAGGGAATAGCCGGCTTAGATGTGAAGCTTTCTGGCGAGAAGATTTCGATGCTAAATCCTTACAGCCTCAATCACGCTATATGGGGATATCGTTGGCACAATCTTCGTTATCCGTAATCCAGCAGTGGCGAGGATTTCCCGATACTCTGGCTCAGTACGTTCGCGTCCCCCGGATATGACCAGCATATTCAGATCCATCAAGCTTTGAAGCGATACCGCGCCCTCCAGCGGCAGAAGCATCTCCACGAGCAACACCTTCCCGTTTTCTGCCATCGCCTGTCGGCAGTTTCTAAGGATTACGACGCTGTGGCTATCGTCCCAATCATGAATCACGTTTTTCAGGATGTAGGCATCGCCGCCATGCGGCACAGAGTCGAAGAAATTGCCGCCAACTGCCTGGCAGCGGCCATTGAGTTCCCCGTTGCTGATATATCCCTTCCCGCTCTCGATGATCTGCGGCGCATCGAAAAGTACGCCGCTTAGAGCCGGATTCGCCGTCAAGATAGCCCTGATGAGAGAGCCATATCCTCCTCCGACTTCTACGATCTTCGAAAATGCGGAGAAATCGTAAGACGCGAGTAGAGCGAGCGAAACCAGAGACGTAACCTCAGCCATGCCTTCGTTGAAAGTCGTCCGCGCCGTTGGAGTGTTGCCTAAATACGTCAAGAGATCCATGCCGTACACGTAGTTAAAGGCAGGTTCACCACTGCGAATACCACGCAACAGCTCTCCCCAAGCGTGGTAGTGTTCCTCGCCTAAGGTGAGGATCATCGAGCGTATGGAAGCGAGGCCGCTGCTCTGAAGAGAGGCTCCAATGGGAGTAAGCTGGAACGTGTAGTTCTGTTCCGTGGCCAAGACACCTAAGCTCGCGAGCGCCCGCAGGAGCCGACGAAGGGAAGCCGGATGACTTGCCGTAGCTTCGGCCAGTTCGAGGTATGACATCGGGCCATCCTTCAGGAGATCGGCGATTCCGAGGCGTGCGGCGACATAAATCGCCTGTGAAACCCAGTAACTGCTTGCCATGTGGAACAACGCCACTGGCGCCGGCAGATTTTCACCGATTGCCAAATTGTCCTGCGCTTGCATCCAGACGCTCCTCCTCTGAGTCATGCGGGGCTTCTTCGACAATCAACTCACCTTTCATTCCTTTGTGACCCAGACCGCAAAAATGCGAGCATTGAAATGGGAATGTTCCTACCACGTCAGCGCTGAACTCGATGTTCGTGGATTCGCCTTTTTTCAGGAGTTGATCGATGTGAAAGGCCTCGATCTTCAATCCGTGATCGTGGTCGAGCGCGGTGACGATCAGCTTGACGCGATCACCCTGCTTTACCGCGATGACTGAGGGGTCGTATTCATACTTTTTGGCAGTAACCCTGATCTCCTTCGTCTCGCGATTCACACGCGTCCCCGGTTCCATGTTCTGCCTAAGACTGGCCCAAGTAGGGTTGTGCAGCGTCACGGCTATAATCACCAGAACTGCCACCACACCTGCATTGCGATCTGATCGGTTCATATTTAGCCGATTCACTCCCGTTATTTCGAAGCTGATGTTATCCCTGCGAGGACAACGCTGCACTGAACAACTACTCGCCGATTTGCGGAAATCAGTTCGGTACTTCCACGCCGCTCAGGATGCCGCCCAGATGTCCTGTGAGTGCGACAACCAGGACAGCAATGAGCGCGAGCGCCCAATATCCAACGCTCAGGTTGTTGTCATCAGGTCGTTCTATTCGTGTTCGCCACCAAGTGAGTAACCAAATCAAGACGGCAGACGTGGCGCCCAAACTCAAATGCAAGCGCAGGTTTCCTCGGAGTTTTTCTCCCTCCAGTTGCAGTTGCCATGCAAGCAAGCCCGTGCCTACGGCTGCCAGAGCCGTTACTGCCGCTGCGATCAGGTTGTAGTAAGCGGCTCTGGCCAGGGAGCGGCTGTTTTTCCAAATTCCCAGCAGATCGAAAGCGACGCTGGAGATGAACAACGCGATCGGAAAATGAATCAGAACGACGTGTTGGGCATGTTTCGCCAGGAGCGCCGATTTCAAATCAAACGGATTGACGGTCATATTCGCTCACTTGACAACAACCTTGGCCGTCATCTTCGGATGGACGGAACAGAAGTAGTTGTATGTGCCGGGTTTGTCGAACGTATAGGAAAACTTGTCGTCGGTATCCAAGGCTTTCGATTTGAATACCTTGTCATCGCTGACGACGGTGTGCGGGACGTCGTCGTTATTGGTCCAGGTGACGGTTGTGCCCGGAGCAACGGTTAAAGTCTGTGGTCCGAAGCTGAAGTTGTCGATCTTGACCGCGACCGGTCCCATTTGATCGGCGGCTTTGACCGTCAACCCAGGTCGAGTCGATACAGCAACTGCGGCGGCGACAGTCAGTACGGCGCTCAGAATCCATTTCTTATTCTGCATTTCCTTTTCCTCCTTCCTGATGGACATCCCCAAATGTTGACTGCCAGTACGGAATTTCCTGGGCAAAGAACTAGGCGAGTGTGGAATCGACGATCGCCAGGCTGTGCTTGCCGCGCACAAAATTCACATCGGTAATCCCAAGCACTTGGCGGAGCTTGTCGTCCGGCACTTTCATCGGGCCGGGTGAAGCCGCCTGCCCGGGCTGAGGCTGCGGAAACGCCGTTGAAGCGGCAGTGTGAAACGTGATGTTCCCTTCGATCTTTTGCATCGTCTGGTGAATGTGGCCGTTCAAAACAGTGACGGAGCCGAAGCGCTTCAGGTAAGAGAGAGCCTGTTCGCTATCGTCGGTACCCCAGCCCCATTGTGGATAAACCGCCCAAAGCGGGATATGCCCGAAAACGACGATCGGTGTGCTGCTTTTCAATTTGGCCACGTCCTTCTGGAGCCAGGCGAGTTGTTCGGCCCCGAGGTTGCCCAGGCCGCCGGCCTTGAGGTTCACTACATTCACCAGGCCAATGAAGTGCGCCCCGTTCTTTTCGAAGCTGTACCAGCCGTCACCCATGGCGTTCCGGCCGAAGCGTTCCCGAAACATTGCGCCGTTGTCGTTCAACACGTCGTGCTCGCCGGGGACGTAAAAGATCTCGTCCGTCTTCAGACTCTTGAGAGATTCGGCGAGTGTGTCAAACTCTTCCGGCTTCGACAGGTGGGTCAGATCGCCTGTGTGCAAGACGAACGAGGGAGGCGTCGGAAGCGCATTCACCTTCGCAATCGCTTCGCGCAAGGTCGCGGTCACATCTGTATTCGCCGCCTTGTCAAAGCCGATATGGCTGTCACTGATCTGCACAAAACTGAGGTCCCCCTTGAGATCTCCGATCTTCTGGCGCGTGGCGTCGCCAAGGGCGAACGACTTCAGAACGCCGCCCTGAAGAACGCATAGCGTTCCCGTGCCAGCCCAGGCCATGCACTTCAAAAAGCCCCGACGGTCGATGCCGTCTTTGTTCAGGTTTTCCTTGATGTAATCCGACATGATGATTCCTCTCCTGTCGGCACGTTTGCGCGAGGACTACGTTGTTTTGTGCCGTCATAAGAGAAGACGCGCCATGACCCGAAAATATTCCCAGCAGGCAGGAAATTCGGCGTCGAATTGCGTTCACGCGGCCCGCTGCAGCTAAGCTACACGGGCAGCAAAGGGAGAATCGTCGCTGTAGACTTCAGCTGAAGGTGTTGACGGTTTTTGGAGGGCGACCTCACGTTTCGGGAGACTCAAATTGCTGAGTGGGGGCTGCCATCAATTTGGAAGGAGCCAACCGGATCCTAAGGCATGAAGAGCTGTGCGAGATCGCGAAGTTCCGCAGTATTCAGATCCGAAACCGCATGGAACTCAAATCCATTCTTTGTCCACGAAACGACGTTGTATCCGTTAATGGTTTGAGTGCTTAGCGCGGAGCCTTCCTTACCCTCAGCGGGGCAGACGTAAACGTTAATGATGTGCAGCGCCCGATGATAGATGAGCACGCCAACCTTGCGATTCTCGATGTAATCGAGACGGCCGCCAGCAAGCGGGTACCCGTCTGCAGTAAAGTCCTGTACGGGAGGAGCAAAGTCTAACTTGCCTTCAAACCACGGTTTTACCGTGTGCTGATCTGTGGAGACGACGTCCATCAGGTGATCGGCCATCATCGAGCGAATGTGGCTCGCGACGATTTCATTGGCAGCCGAAGGACCCGCCGGGCGCATGGTGACAAAGGAGATCAGCAGCACAGCCGTCGCGAATGCGGCTCCGCCCGCCGCCCAGACCGATCGTTGAAACCAGGGTGCTTTTTGAATTCGAGCTTGAGGTAGCAGCTTGCGCAGCTTGGCTTCGAGGCGTGCCGGCGCCCGATGATAGAGATCCGACCCATGTATCGTCATTCGAATGTCTTTCCAGCTTTGAACTTCCGAGGCACATTCGGGACACGACGCAAGATGAGCTTCGGCTTCAAGAGTGCGCTCAAAGCCGAGCTCCCCGTCGAGATATGCCTCAAGCAAATGCCGGTGAAGTGTGCAGTCCATTGTCAGGCCTCCCTTCCCGGGGCAGTATCTAGTTGATCGCGCAATCGACGGCGCGCTCGAGATAGGCTCGACATCACGGTTCCCATGGCAACGCCAGTCACCTCTGAGATTTCCTTGTAAGAAAGTCCTTCGATTTCGCGCAGCACCACGATCTCCTTGAAGGTGAGTGGAAGCGCTTCGAGCGCTTCCCTCACGCGCTCACTTTGCACGCGTGAGAGCAGTTTAACTTCCGCATTCTCGCTCGCGCTTTCGTCGCTGTGTTTGGTCTCGTCAAATTCATCGGCCAGTTGTGCGGGACGATTCTTCCGAACCCACGAATAGCATGTGTTGCGTACGATCTTCAAAAGCCAGGCCCGGCTGTCCCCGCCACGAAAACCTTCAAAAAACCGCAGCGCCCGGAGAAATGCCTCTTGCACGATATCTTCGGCGTCGGCGGGGTTCCCTACGAGCCACCGCGCCAGATTATGGGCTGCGTCAAGATGAGGTAGAACTAGCTGCTCGAACCGTTCCGGCATCTGCCCCGATTCTCCCATTGCTTGGGATGTTTGGGCCGCTCATTAGCAGGACTCCAAAGCTAGGGCTTTTATTCCCGAACTTTTCGTTCTCCAGCAAGAAGCACCTTGAGTGTCATTTTGAGGGCATAAATACATACCAAATCAAATACATCCCGACCCCGATTAGTAAGGCGAACAACCAAAGCGCCAGTTCGATCCGCATCCACAGTTTCCAGCGGCGGAAACGCCAAGCCTCGGGAACAATGTTGGTCCCGGCGACGAGAAGGATATAAAGGCCAAGTAACTCTGCAATGCCGCCAACGGTTCCATGAAGCACGGCTACAAAGTAGTGTTGTCTCGAGAAATGTTTGGGAAGGCCGGGTAGCACCTGGAGGGAGAATGACGGCCACATGAATGAAGCAATTATGAGGAGGTTCAGCAGTAAAACTGTCGTCTGACAGATTCCATGCGCGGCATATCGCTTAGCGCGCGCGAGGAAAGCTCCCGCGATTAATGAACCTCCCATCACAATTTGAAGCAGCAGCGTTATGTCTGCGCCGAACCCTGCCTGCGTACCAAGAAAACCCTTCAATTTGACCGCTCCTAAAGATCGCACTTCCTGGCTTTCTAGACTCCCCGTGTCCCACATCTATTCCACGCTGTGGCATTTAATCTTGGATGCGCGAGTCACTATCCTCTCTTTCGCAAAAAAGACACACAAATGCCGCGCCACACGGCAAACCTGCGAAATGCTCGCCATAACCTTTGGCATTCGGTCGCCTCCAGTTTGCCGCACTGTTTACGAGGTACACTGCACTTCTCCAGGAATAATTTCTTTTCTCCAAGAGTCAAGACACACGTAGAAGCTGATGGAAATGCAAGGCTGCGGCAGTGCTTTGGCAAAGGCTGGCCGTGAGACTTGATCAAGGTGCCCGGTAATGGCGAGTTGGAAGATGATCTTGAAGACTCGAAAAGACCTCTGTAAGGGGACGTCCGGGTTGTGCTTTGAAAAGCCTGCCTCATTCGAATTCCGACCAGGGCAGTTTGCGAACTTCCTAATTTCGGCGGCGATTACCGACCCAGGTGGGGGCACGCGCACGTTCTCGATTGCAAGCGCACCTCATGAAGCAGACCTGATGATCGCGATGCATTTAACGAAGTGAAAACACTTGGAATCGAAAACGGAACGGCAAGCACACCGGATCAGGCGCTCACCGGACACTTTTGGAATGGAGCGATTCAGAATTATTGTAACGAAATCAGCCAAGCGGCAGCCCTGGCGCATCACCTGACGACGGCGGAGAGTGCACGGGTCTTTGCGCTGCTCAACCTGGCGTTGGCCGACGACGTGATCGCTTTCTACGACGCCAAATACGTCTATAATTTCTGGCGGCCCGTCACTGCAATACGTTCTGCGGCAACTGACGACAATCCGGCTACCGCAGCAGACCCCAATTGGCTTCCAGAGGTAATCAACACCACGCCTGATCCGTCCTACCCCGGAGCGCACGCCGTTGTCAGCGCCAGTGGGACTGCCGTACTCATTTCCTTCTTTGGCAGAGATCGTTTCGATTTTGCCGTCACGTCTGAAGTCCTGCCCGGCGTGCAGCGTTCCTTCACCCGGATTTCGGAAGCGGAGGAAGAAGCGACGTTCAGCCGAATTTTTGCAGGTGTCCATTTTCGGACCGATCTCACAGTTGGCGAGCGGTTGGGCAGCGAAGTAGCAGATTTCATTCTCGATAAGTTTCTGGCTCCCCTTAGCAACAGAGACGAATCCGACGAAGACAGATGATCCTTACTTTCATCGATCTGGCCCCTCTGATTCGGATCAAGCAGAGCGGAGGCACGTTGAGGATTCAACGTTTCTACCGTTGGGCACAAGACCAATTCGGCCCTTACGCTTCGTGGCTTGACGATCTCGAGTTCGCCAGGTGGTTAATCGGCCTCTGCATATTGGCCGCCGCCCTGTCAGTTAGACGTTGGGTGCAGAATCTGGCGCTGAGATCGATTCGTCTTTTTCGAGCCCGATAACCAGATCCTTGACAAGAAATGAGGACGAACTCTCTACGCTTCCGGGCCCTGCACTTCAACAATGGCTGATAATCAGGCCGCTCGGCCGATGAGTATTTTCAGTGGGCGATTGCCTTCGATGCTGAGCTGCCGGCACAAATCTCACGCTTGAGCGCGTTACCACCCCGTAGGTTCGAAGGGAGTCGAGGCCGGGTTGACTTGCGGCTAAAACCCAATCGCGAGCGCTCAGAGGCAACTCCATGATCTGGTCAACCATAACGCTGATGCTTGCCGCTGAGTTCGTCTCAAACAATCGGAGCCGCACCACTGACCCGAAACATCTGCGGAACCTCCCCGACGGTCAAAAGAAGGCACATTTTCTTGTTTGGCGCGAACGGCACCCTCTTCTTTAGTCTGCTATCCGAAACACGCCGCACCGCTCGAAACAAACGAATCGATTTCTTAGCCATACCCAACCGCCGTGCCTCCCTACAGACACAACCGATTCGACGCAAAATTCCCAAGCGCTTCGATTAATTCCGGCCGACTCACGCACCCTGTTCACAGACTTTTAACAATCGATTGGGAATAGCGCCGTGGGCACGGGAGTCTTGTCTGCGTGAGTCTGCTCTTTTCTCGTGCAGCCCGGTCTGAATCGGCTTGTACAAATTCAAAACTGCCATGGAGGTGGTTATACCCATGAACCGCAAGTACATTTTTGTTCTTATCTTGGTCCTCGCAGTAGCAGCGATGGACCTCGCAGTGATTGCACGCGAGAACGCAACGGAGGCACCCACCGGCTTTGATACGCCCACGCTTGCGCAAAATCCCGGATCGCAGAGCATTAGCAACGGCATCGCGGAGCCAGTTGGCGATACCTACGCCCTGGACCAAACGAAGTTTGAGCAAGACCACGATGCCAACACCGGATTGGGGCCGGTCTTCAATGCCAGGGCGTGCGCTGATTGTCACCAAAACCCGGTAAGCGGCGGCTCCAGCCAGTTCACAGAGATCCGTGCAGGACACCTGGACCAGAACGGGAATTTTGTCGCGGCGACAGTACCGATTAACGATGGCGCAAGCACCATTGCGAACCGCTCTATCATCAATGACCGCGCACTCATTCCACAAGCGCAAGAGCACATACCCGACACGGAAAACATTCGGGCCTTACGAGCCGCTCTCAACACCTTGGGCGACGGCTTTGTCGAAGCGATTGACGACGACACACTGAGAGCTATCGCTCAGCGTCAGATCGAACTTAGTGGCGGCAGAATTCGCGGCGAGGCCGTGGAAGTGCCCGTTTTAGAGGCGCCAGGGCAATCGCGCATCGGACGCTTTGGCTGGAAAGATCAGCACAGTAGTTTGCTTTCGTTCATAGGCGATGCCTATCTGAATGAGATGGGCGTGACGAACCGTCTGCGTCCCAGCGACGTCACGACGATTGGCAAGATTACGCCTGATCCCGAAGATGTTCCCGACAACCTTGGCCTGGCAGATATCGACCATTTCGCGCAATTTATCCGGGGCACGAAGGTTCCCCCGCGCGACGTCGCTCTGGCCGCCTCGGCCGCGTCACGGGAGGGTGAAGAGATCTTTGAAAACATCGGTTGCCCCACCTGCCACGTCAGCGCCATCGTAACGGCTCCTCCTGGAACCTCCATCAATGGCGGAGCGTTCACAGTACCGGAGGCCCTAGGCAACAAGGTTATTCACCCTTATGGCGATTTTCTCCTGCATGACATCGGAACCGGCGATGGCATCGTCCAGAATCCACCGGAAGATACGGCCAACAAACTGCGCACGGTGCCCCTCTGGGGATTGCGGATGCACCCCCGGCACATGCACGATCTCAAGTCGTTGACTTTGGAAGACGCCATCGAGCGCCACGGCGGTGAGGCTGAGCAGGAAAGGGATCACTTCCGCCGCCTGAATTCAGCCGAGAAGCAAGCCCTTTTCACATTCTTAAACTCGCTGTAGGCGAGCCGACACGATGTGATTTTGAAAATAATACAGCCGACAGCCAAAAGCAATTCGATATCGTGCTTTCCATGCTTCGGATTGAGGGCGGTAGCACCGATTGGCTGGGCGCCGCGTTATCGGGTTCGCGTACTTCTCTGTTCTACATGCTGCCTGTGGAAGTGGGCTGCTGGTGGGTACCCGTCTTGAGGACTGGGGCGGACTGTTTGGGCTCTTCTGCGTACGCCACGGCGAGTTTTTCGATGTCCTCGATGAAATCGTCGACGAGATTAAGGCGGCCGCTGCAACAATTGTCCCTGAAACGCGTCTGTGAGGTTCTGTCGACACTCTCACTATCTGAACCCAAATCCACGCGATTGGCGCGGGAATATTTGCCCTTAGGGAGAAAACCGTGCCAAGTACTAGAGATCATACACCCGCAAGTCGGCCTCGAACCGTATGGTCAAAAGCCGGCCTTCTCTGTCCATAGACCTTGCCGACATCCGTAAGACGTGAAACACGAAGACTGACATCCCCGCTGCTCAAAATGGTGCGCTTACGCTGACTCCTGCGCCACGTTCCTCCGAATCGCTAGCGGCGAGCTGATCCAGGGCCGCTTCGGCCGTCGAGTTGACGACTGTCCCCGTCAGTAGCCGGAAAACGGTAGGAAGCGAATGCCTCCCCAGTTACTTTCTGTTGGAATCCAATTGCTTTCAATGCCAAGTTTAGGCCGACATTATGAACCGATAAACACTGCCTCGGTCTCTACCAAGCCCACGCTGTTCAGAGATTCTGCACCCGAGGCAAATTTTCATCGCACGATCCTGAACTGGTAAGCATTTCCGAACCGAGAACTATCGGGGGGAATAAATGAAGCTTATTCGCAGTCTGTACAGAAGAACACGTTATGTGTTCCTTCGGTTACCGGGCGGAAATCAAAAAGTTCGAGGTGATTAATGAACGGAAAGATGGCGTTTTGCTTAACGGCTGCCGGTCTCTTCGTGGCAATTCCGGTCAGCATAGGTCATGCCAAGACCACCCTCCCGCAGAGCCCGCAAGCGCGGTCTCAAAATCAGACATTCATTGGCGAAGTTACTCGAAGCAGCGATTCCCGCGAGCGACAGACGCCATTCGTTCTTTATGACCAGACACGGAAGATGAACTACTTCCTCGATAACAACGGAAACAATCTTCAACTCGGACAATATTACGACCGTGAGGTTCAGGTGACCGGGACCCTGAATCGCGCCCGCGACACAATTCTCGTGCAGTCCATCAAGAAGTAATAGTCCGATTTAAAGCAAGCGCCACGGGTACCCTTGCAGCTTGTGAGGCTGTGATATTTGGGAACCGTTGCCCTGATATCGAGCCGGTTTGCCGGGCGGCCATCCGCAAGAAGTTGGTAGCAGCTTAAACCTAAGGGGAATAAATGAACTTTTATCGCTGTCTATACGGCAGAGCCATTGAAGGGTCGGGAGTGACGACATCGAAGAATTGAGGAGGAGTGATGCGACAGGGTACGATCTCCATTCTTTTAGAGCCACAAAGATGGAAGCGGTTCGGGCGCACGGGTCTCAGGCACTCTAGGACGGGCATAATAGTTTGGTTCCAGGGTATTGATGCGGAGACCAAAAGGGACCAGCACTTGCGCAGGCTTAGGCAGCTGCCGCCTCGTCCGACAAATCTAAACTAAAACTATCGAGTGCCCTGAGTGCTCCGCCAAATTGAAAAGCTGTAGATAAACTGAGAAACCGCTTCAATTCCTACGACCTGAGCTTTGGGATGTTGCCTGCGTTTCCCCTACTGTCCTCTTCAATCCACTAATGCTGATACGAAAGACGTATAATTTCTAGTAACAAAACGGCAACCCTTTGGTTGTGGAGCCCAATCATCCGAGATCGCTAGTGCTGCCACCGGAGCGGCTGTTCGCTTACCACAGCGAAATCTCGTTTACGAACAGAGCCTAGTTCCGCTTAAGCACCGCGGAACGAGTCGTCTCAACGGGCAACGGCGTGAGCAACTCTTGGATGGCGCGATCCATCGTGCTGCTCATCGCTGACACTACGGCGGGTACGTCCCTCTTGTCGACATTTCCGACTTTCGAAACGGCCTTACTCCAAACAGTCCTAATCCGATGGACGAACCGATAACTTCCGGCTCGCCCTTATTCGCCCGGAGTTTTCGTCCGCGGTTCAACGCGATTCTGAGTTGCTGGGGTGGGCGTTAGCAAAGATCAATTTCGGTCTTGACAGGCAATAGCGTACGCTTGTACTCGTACGTCATGCGATATTCGCTAGAACACAAAGCGCGGAACCGCGAGAAGATTCTTGCCATGGCTGCTCGCTCGATCCGGGAGCACGGCGGGGACACGAGTGGCATCGGAACCGTCATGAAGAAGGTAGGCCTGACAAAAGGGGGCTTCTACCGGCATTTTGCAAGCAAGGATGATCTTTTCGTTGAAGCGGTAGCGCGAGCGTTCGATGAGATGGGAAATGGCATGCTGGAGGCCGCAAAATCGGCGCCCGAAGGCCGGGTCCTGCGGGCGATCATCGAACGCTATCTGAGCACAGGCCACGCGAACTCGCCGGGAATGGGTTGTGTGCTCGCCGCCCTCGGGCCAGAGCTCGCGAGAAAGCCGTTGTCCGTGCGAAAACGGATTGAGGCAGTGCGAGAAGCGTATCGCGAGCGGCTGTTGCCGTTTGTGCCTGGCCGGACGCGAGAGGAAAAGCTGAAGCAGTTTCAGTTGTTGTTCCCCAGCATGGCTGGGGTGTTGACGAGTGTCCGAATGACTTTGTCGCCTGAAAAGCGCGAGGAGTTGTTGACGGAAGCGAGGAGCTTTTTCATAAAGCTCTTCGCTCAAGAGTAAATTTTTTTGCCCACAAAGAGTATGGTCGTACTCTTTATGGGTGTATGGGCCAAATAGACAGACTGAATCGAAAGGACAAGGAGATGAAATTTATGATCCCGTTTCTCATGGCAGCAGTGCTTCCCGCGGCGGCACTAGCTCAATCACAAGCCGGAACGCTATCACCGTCCGGGGCGCAAACACAGCCCGCGGGCGGCTCAGGCGTGCCCAGCATCGCTATACCGAAAACCACCGAAGTCATCGTCATCGAGACTCCAAAGCAGGGCGTAACGCCCCAACAAGTCATCGCGGTTATACCGGAAGAGATTAAGGCGACGGTAAAGCTTTACCTCGACGGGAAAATCCGCCAGTGGTATTCGCGGGGCGATGGCAAAGGTGTTGTTTTCGTGGTCGACGCGAAAACCGAGGACGAGGCACGAGTGATTATGGAAACGCTGCCGCTCGCGAAGGAGCATTTGATGGATCACCAATACATTCCCGTCGGACCGTTGATGCCGCTGAGGGCACTAAACCCAGGGGCGTTTCAGTGAGTCACGTCTCGACGGCGGTGCTGTACGACGTGAGCACTTAGAAGGAGATGAACATGATCAAGCCAAGAATTATCGTGACCGGTGCGACCGGAAAGACGGGGAGCATTGTTGTTACGGAACTGCTGAAGGCGGGCTATTCCGTTCGTGCCCTCGTGCACGGAGAAGATGGCCGCAGCACGCGACTGAAGGCGCAAGGGACCGAGATCGCGGTCGCAGATATGAGCGATGTCGAACGCGTGGCCGACGCGCTAAAGGATGTTCAGCGCGCCTATTATTGTCCGCCTATCGATCCGTACATGATTCAGGGCGCGGCCGCGTTCGCAGTCGCCGCCAAGGAAGCCCGGCTCGAGCACATTGTCGGCATGACGCAATGGCTGGCGAGCCCTTCGCATCCCTCGCTCATGACCCGTCAGCACTGGCTCGTCGATCGGCTGTTTTCGGCGGTTCCCGGAGCCGCCCATACGATCGTCCGCCCAGGCTTCTTCGCTGATGACTACCTAGTGACAATTGGAGCTTCCGCACAGCTCGCATCCTTCCCTGGATGTTCGGCGATAGCCGCAACGCGCCACCTTCCAAAGAAGATATCGCGCGAGTCGCCGTCGCGGCACTGATGGATCCCGCGCGGCACGCCGGAAAAAGCTACCGTCCTACCGGACCGCAACTTCTCGCCGCGGAGGACATGGCCAAGGCCATCGGCCGAGCCGTCGGGCGATCGGTTAGGGTCGTGCCAACCCCTGCCTGGATGTTCATGAAGGCCGCACGGATGAGCGGCTACCCGATCGAAGTGTTCAGTGGCATTCGCTACTACATCGACGATCACGAGCGCGGCGCCTTCGAGGTCGGGGCGCCAACCACGGACGTGCTCGATGTGACCAGGCGCCCCGCTGAGGACTTCGAGACGATCGCGCGTCGTTATGCGGCGCTGCCCCGCAACCGGCGGAACTTCAGCAATTGGCTTCGCGAGTTTACGCAGTTCATGGTCGCCCCGCTCAGCCCTGGCTTCAATCTGGACCGCTATGACCGCGAACTGCGGCGTCCGTTCCCGTCTGCGCCCCAGTTCGCGACGGATTCAAAGGTGTGGCGGCGTGAGCACGCCATCGCCGACAACTTTGTCCTCCGGCGCCCGTCCACGGGAAGGCTCCTATCGCCGCCACCAGCCGCGGTCAATCGCTGGAATTCTAAAAAGGAGATTCTTATCATGCCACAACAAATGATCTGGTTTTTCGTAAGCATCGCATTCAGCCTGATCGCGTGGGGGATCGTCGCCGCTCGACATATTTGGCCGGAACTCCGCCATCGGGAACGGGCCGAAGCGTTGCGGCCTCTGCTCATCTTGCACAGCTTCCGCTTCATTGGGTTGGCATTCCTTGTCCCCGGCGTCGTGTCAGCCGATCTGCCCCCTGCCTTCGCGCATTCCGCGGCCTATGGGGACATCATTGCGGCGATACTTGCGCTATTTTCGCTGCAATTGTTGCCTAGCGGGGCTGGCGTCGCCGCTGGATGGATCTTCAATGTGTGGGGCTTAGCCGATATCCTGAACGCTTTCTACCAAGCCAATCGCGCCGGACTATTGGCGGGACAGTTGGGAGCCGCATACTTCCTTCCGACTTTGGTAGTGCCGCTGCTGCTGATTACGCACGGACTCGCTTTCCGGATTCTTCTACAACATCAAGCTAAATCCGCAATGCAAGAAAGCCAGCGCTTAGCATAAGGCCCCTCGGCCATCGGAAGAGTGCTATTGTGCCGCACCGGCCGTTCGATGGCCGCCGAATTGGCCTGTCCGCAAATCATGTCTACTTCGTCGGCAACCCGAAGTAATCTGTCCTGGCTCGGGATTAGTAAAGGGAAGTCGGCTTCTCGTCATGTGGGATTTGCGGCGGAGGTCAAATTGCGGAGCGAACGCATGAGTGTGATATAAAACTCTCTGACTTCTACTGGACCAAAACCCGACCCGATCAGTTCAATGAACATTCTCTTTGACAACACCTATGCCCAGCTGCCGGAACGTTTCTTCGCCAAACAGGAATCCGCGCGTGTTCCGGAACCGAAGCTCATCCGCCTCAACCTCGGGCTCGCGGCAAAGCTCTCGCTCGACGCCGACTGGCTGAAATCACCTGACGGCGTCGCGATGCTTGCGGGCAATGCGATTCCCGAGGGTGCCGAGCCGATTGCACAAGCCTACGCTGGCCATCAGTTCGGCGGATTCTCGCCACAGCTCGGCGACGGCCGCGCCCTTCTGCTCGGTGAAGTGATCGGCGCTGACGGCGCACGTTACGATCTGCAGTTGAAGGGATCGGGACGCACGCGATTCTCCCGTGGCGGCGATGGCAAATCCGCCCTCGGTCCGGTCCTCCGCGAATACATTGTGAGCGAAGCCATGTCCGCTCTTGGGGTTCCCACCACCCGCGCTCTCGCCGCCGTTGCAACCGGGGAGAAAGTTATGCGCCAGGAAGGGCCGCTGCCAGGGGGCGTGTTCACCCGCGTTGCTGTAAGTCATATTCGGGTCGGGACTTTTCAGTATTTTCTGGCACGCAACGATATTGAAGGCCTGCAAGTGCTTGCCAATTATGTCATTGCGCGACACTACCCGGCCGCCGCTCAAGCGCCAAATCCTTATCTGGCTTTGTTGGAGTCGGTCGCGAATGCCCAGGCGGATCTGATCGCCCAGTGGATGTCTCTCGGCTTTATCCACGGCGTTATGAACACGGACAACACTGCCATCTCCGGGGAGACGATTGACTATGGTCCCTGCGCGTTCATGGACGCGTTCCACCCGCAGTGCGTCTACAGCTCCATCGACTCCGGTGGGCGCTATGCTTGGGGCAACCAGCCCGACATCGGATTCTGGAACGTGACTCGCTTCGCGGAAACGCTGCTGCCATTGCTGTCTGAGGATCCCGACGAGGCGACGAAACTCGCCGAAGTCGCCCTCGCCGGATATCCAGAGCGATTCGGGGGCCAATATGCCGCCCGCTTCCGCGCCAAATTCGGACTGCCACCCGAGGTTCCGGTTGTGCTTATCCAGGAGTGTCTCGGTCTACTCGACGTCCAAGAGGTAGATTTCACGCTCTTTTTCCGTCATCTCACACGAGTCGCCGGCGGAGAAGACCCTAAAACGCTTGCCGTGATGTTTTCCAGCAGCGAGCCTTTCGAACAATGGTTCGCCAAATGGCGTGGGGAAGCTAACCCCGCGAGGCACCTCGCGGCGATGCGCGGCGCCAACCCGATCCTGATCCCGCGCAATCACCGTGTGGAGCAAGCGATCCAGAGTGCTTATGCCGGCGACTTTGTTCCATTCCACCGTCTGGTGGATGCCCTGGCCGCGCCCTACGCCGAACAAGTCGAATACGCTGACCTCGAAACGCCACCGCGGCCTGAAGAAATCGTCCAAGAAACTTTCTGCGGCACCTAGCCCACTCGCACGATGGAACAGATGATTCTAATCTCGCAACCAATCCACATCGCTTTGTTTACCGGAACTTAAGGGAGAAAAAACAGACGAGACTTCAGAAATGCCGAATCAGAAATACCGAGCGTTGTCGTAATGGTTGTCCTCGCGAACGCGCGAGTACCTTCCGGATCGTCGGCCAACCGAAAGTTATCCAGAAACGGCATTCGAGGAAGTTGGCCGGATTAGTACCGGGAAGTCGGCTTCTCTCCACCGATTGATCGCTCACTGCTGGCGCCTTTGTCGGTACTAATCCGACGGAAGACGAATAAGTTCCGGATTGCCCGTCATCCAAGCAAAATCTGATGGGAGCGTCCACTCGCCGGTGCCCCTGCGGTGAGCAAGTTTGGCGGTATAGTTCTGTCACAGTGTGGCGCGGCGTGTGTCTAACTCATCAGAGGAGACACAAACATGAGCGTGAAGGAACTTCAAGCCTTAACACAGAAGTTCGCCGATGCCTTCGATCAGCGCGACCTCCAGCCCATCCTGGACATGCTTTCCGAGGACGTGGAAGTATTTGACCACGTTCCCTACCGGTTCGATGGCAAGGCGCTCTTTGCCAAGTATCTCAACGAGGTCATCGCCAGCCTTACCTCAGCCAGCTTCGGCTTCCGGCAACCATCGTGTCGCATGTACAGCGATGAGGTGGGTATCGTAAATGCTCACGACATGTTTACGGGAGTCACCAAAGACGGCAGGACTCTCTCGATCCATGGCCGAACCACCTTGGTCTTCATCAAGCAAAACGGGCAGTGGAAGATTGTGAGCGCCCACTTCTCTGCCATACCCAAGGCTCTCTGAGAATCGAGCCAGGGCATATGGGCGCTTGGAGATGCACCATGACGATCAATAATCCGCTAGCCGACAACTCCCCCGACCACGAGGACCAAAGCCTTGTTCTACGCGCCCGCTCGGGAGATCACCAAGCGCTCGAAGACTTGGTCCAGCGGCACCAAACGTGGATCTACAACATCGCCATTCGCATGCTCCACCATCCGCAGGATGCCGAGGACGTGACGCAAGAGATCCTGATCAAAGTACTCACCCGGCTCTCGTCGTTTGAGGGTCGGAGCAGCTTCCGCACCTGGCTATACCGCATCGTAGTGAACCACGTGCTCAACATGAGACGCGGGCGGGTGGAGGTGCAGCATGAGTCCATCGATTTCGCTGCCTACGGCGCGGCGCTCGACGCCACGCCAGATTTAGAGTTGGCCGATCTCAAGGTCACGTCGGCGGAGGCTGACCTGCTAGTGACCGAGGAGATGCTCTCCTGCACCTCGGGAATGCTTCTTTGCCTTGATCGTGAACAACGCTTGACCTTTATCCTCGGTGCCATCTTCGAGGTAAGCGACACCGTTGGTGCTGAAGTGTTGGAGATTACTCCCGACAACTTTCGACAACGCCTGGCCCGTGCGCGGCGAGACTTGCGCAACTTTATGAACGACAAGTGCGGACTGGTCAACCAGGCGAACCCCTGCCGGTGTGCCAAGAAGACGCGTGGCTTCATACAGGCAGGCTACGTCGATCCCGAGAATTTGTTGTTCGTCCGCGAACGAATAGGCGAGGTGCGCGAAGCCGCACCGAAGGTGCATGAGGCCCTCAGCGCCCTGGATGAAAAATGCGCGGAAATCTTCCGTGGACATCCGTTCTACAAGGCGCCGGATCTCGCGCCAATGCTGCGGCGGCTGGTCGCGAGGACGCATATCACAAACTGAGCGGCAACAGCCCGCGAGTGCTTCGCCAAGGTGCGCCGAGGGTGGCCGCACGAGGCCCGGATCCGATGGCTGTCACCGTCAAACGATAGGAGAAAAGCCATGATTGACCATATTTATCTCCCCGTCTCTGACCTGGAACGGTTGAGCGAATTTTACAAGAAGATGCTTGAGCCGCTTGGCATCGACATGCCCTACAAGTTCGATCAAGTTCCCCAGCGCGGTTTCGCCATCAATAACATTCCCGGTTTCTGGCTGAAGAATGGCGAAGTCGCCAAAGATCTTTACGTCGCATTTACCGCCAAGAGCGCGGACGCTGTCAGGGCCTGCTACAAGGCGGCGATGAACGCGGGAGCTACTTCCAACAAGGAACCGAGCCTTCGGCCCGAATGGCGCGCCGACTACTTCGCGGCAAACATCGGCGACCCGGACGGATACAACATCGAGATTGCCTATAAGCCTTGGCTCTACAAATAAAAGCTACGAACTATCTACCCATCTGAGGCCAGCCGACACCGGCCGGCTCGAACAAAGGAGCACATCATGAAACGACTCGACAATAAGGTTGCGATAGTGACAGGCGCTTCAAAAGGAATCGGAGCAGGCGTTGCAAAAGCTTTCGGCGCGGAAGGCGCGGCGGTGATTGTGAACTATGCGCGCGATCATGAAGGCGCGGAACGGGTCGTGCGCGAAATCACCGGCAAAGGCGGGCGAGCCATCGCCGTACAAGGCGACGTGGCGCAGAGGTCCGACACACAACGCCTCGTCGCGGAGGCGAAAAAAGCCTTCGGCCGCCTGGATGTGCTCGTGAACAACGCGGGCGTCTTCTCGTTTGCGCCCTTCGAGCAGTTCAGCGAGCAGGAATTTCACCGTCAGTTCAACACGAATGTGCTGGGCATGTTCCTCATGATCGAAGCCGCTTTGCCGGCCTTCGGGTCGGAAGGCGGCAGCATAATCAACATCGGATCGGAGGCCAGTGTCACTGCCTACCCGACCCTTTCGATCTACGTGGCGTCAAAGAGCGCTGTCAATGGCTTGACGCGCGTGCTCTCAAAAGAGTTCGGCCCTAGAAACATCCGCGTTAACGCTCTCAACCCCGGTGGAACCGAAACGGAGGGTGCGCACGCGGCGGGCGTCATGGGAACGGAGTTCAAGAAGCAGATAATCGCGAGTACGTCGTTGGGCCGCGTCGGCCAACCCGAGGACATCGCGCGCGTGGCCGTATTTCTTGGCTCGGATGATGCGGGGTGGCTCACGGGAGAAACCATCTTCGCAAACGGTGGCCACAAGTAAAACGACTCCAGAAGAACAACGCTATGAGCGCTTAGATGGTAAGCATTGGACCTATCGATACTGATGGAACAAAGGATACGCGGGATGAATGACGCCATCACCGGCACTGGAATTGTTATCGACGGCGGAACCGTCCGACAGTCTGAGCCCGCCGACGGGACTCTTGGCACTTCACTGAGTTAAAAACGCGGGCTACGGCCCAAGGGTTTCCATGGGAATTTCGGTAATCGATTAGCAAAGAAGGAGAGCGATCATGTCCGCATACGTTGTCTTCACGAGAACTAAAACCATCGATCAGAAAGAGCTCGAAAAATATCGGACTGGAATCAAAGCAACGATGAAGGATCATCCTATCGAAGTGCTCGTAGCCGATGGAAAGCACGAAGTCCTTGAAGGTGATCCGATTGAGGGAATGGTCATTGTGAAATTCCCGAGCGTAAAAGCCGCATAGGATTGGATTTACAGCGAGGCCTACCAAAACGTCGCCAACCACCGCAAACACGGGGCGATCTATCACGGACTCATTGTTGAAGGTGTCAGCTAACGGAGGAGAAATCCATGCCCAATGACGCCATCACCCCATTTCTCTTGGAGGGACCTTGACAGACAGCTATCCATTTACGGTTTTTGGCGATGAGTTCAAGGGCAAGCGTGTTCTCGTGACCGGCGGCACGAAGGGTATAGGGGAAGCGATTGCACGCCGCTTTGCATTGAGCGGTGCCTCGGTGGCCACCACCGCGCGATCTGAGGCAGGTAACGGCCAGGATTCTGCTCTCTTCATAAAGACGGATATCGGAACGGCCCGCGGTGTCCAAAACGTCGTCGATTGCATTCAGCGAGAGTGGGGTGGACTCGACATCTTGGTGAATAGTGTCGGCGGAACGGAAACGAAAGCAGGCGGATTCGAGGTGCTCTCCGACGAGGACCGGCAAAGGATATCCGAGATTGCCCGGAAGATCACCGGTACGCGCTGGTCCGGCCCTGCCTTCTTTGGGCTGAAGGCTCCGAAATGACAGGCAAGAACAGTTGCGCCATCTATACCCGAAAATCCTCAGAAGATGGCCTAGAACAGTCGTTTAACTCGCTCGACGCACAGCGCGAGGCCTGTATCGCGTACATCCAGAGCCAAAAACATGAAGGCTGGACTGCCCTAGGAGAACGCTACGACGATGGCGGGTTCTCGGGGGGAACGATGGACCGGCCTGGCTTGACGAAACTCCTAGATGACGTGCAGGCCGGTAAGGTCACAACGGTCGTGGTATACAAGGTTGATCGACTCACGCGTTCTCTATCTGACTTTGCGAAAATCATCGAGATTTTCGACAACCACAAGGTCAGCTTCGTGTCTGTCACGCAGCAGTTCAATACCACGACTTCCGTGGGCAGGTTGACACTGAACGTTCTGCTCTCGTTTGCGCAGTTCGAACGTGAGCTTACCGGCGAGAGAATTCGAGACAAGGTGGCAGCTTCCAAAAAGAAGGGTATGTGGATGGGCGGCGTTGTCCCGCTCGGCTACGACTGCGTCGATCATCGGCTGGTCATCAATCAAATTGAGTCTGAGACCGTTCGCACAATCTTCCGTTCTTACTTACGACTCGGCTGTGTCAGTAAGCTTAAAAATTATCTCGAAACAGAGGGGATTCGGAGCAAAATCCGCACCAGCAGTTCGGGCCGAAAGTCGGGAGGCGTCGGCTACTCCTGTGGAGCGCTCTACCACCTTCTGAACAATCGAGTCTGCATCGGGCAGATCGTGCACCGTGGGGAGGCCTATCCCGGTCGGCATGAAGCAATCATCAGCCAAGGGATGTGGGACGAAGCGTCCACGCTGCTGCAAGCAAACAATCAGGCGCATCGCAAACCGAAATCGGGTTCCACTCCGAGTCTTCTCACAGGAATACTCCGTGACGTAAAAGGCGTTCGTTTCACACCCACTCACACGCTTAAGAGTGGTAAGCGCTATCGCTATTACACCTCTCAGGCGGTGATTCAGGGGAAATCTGATGTTCCTGCGATCACCAGAATTCCTGCTCCCGAACTCGAATCTCTGGTCATTAGTCAGACTAGGCATATGCTCGAGTCACTTGAACAATATTTAACAGGAGACACGGATCTGGAACGCGAGGAAATCCTAGGGCGAGCCAAGGACCTGGCAAGCCAATGGTCACGAGATAAGTCCTCAATTCAACATGCTTTCGTGAGAAACGTTTTGAACTCGGTGATCATCGGCCGAATTAGCGTTTGCATTCGCGTGGACGAAACCAAATTGATCGACGGCCTGCTTGGGCGGGCACAACCAGACCCTCCGCTCGATCGCAGCGACCCAGGGAACCGGACTATTACATTGACGACACGGCTCGAAAACTTTCGTCGAGGAACCAAAACTGAAATATATCTTCCCGAGGGGGCGCATCGCGAACACAAAGCAACACCATCGCTGGTTAGGACGATTGCCCGCGCTCGCGATTGGTATGAAGGGATAGTTTCCGGCAAAATAGGTAACGTTGGTGATCTGGCTAAGAAGACCCGAGTAAGTGCGACTTACATTCAACGCATACTTCCATGCGCTTTGCTCTCACCTAAAGTCAGCGAGGCCATCCTGTCAGGTCAGCAGCGCCCACGGACTACCTTGGAAGACTTGCTACGTGAGCTACCAATTCGTTGGCTAGAGCAGGAGAGGAAGTTTCTTGCGGCGCGATCTTTCTTTCTCGCCAAGACTGGGAGAGTTTGAGCTGAGTTCCTACGTTTTATGCATGAGCACAGTGGCGCACAAAGCGAATAGCCTTTTGCTCGAATTTCGCGCCGGACTGTTTACAGATTGTTAGAGCGGATACGAGAGCGTCAGGTTCCCGGCACAGTCCTAAAACGATTTTTGTCGATTTTGAGGGACTTAATCTTTGATTCCAGCGTAGATCGTGGTATGCGCAACTTCGCAGCGGCTCCGTGGGGTCCGGACACGCGCCCTCGACTCTCTTTCAGGGCGGCCTCAATCATGTTCTTCTCTTGTGCCCAGAGCCTTTCGAAAGGCTCAATCTGGTTTTTCGACTCTGCTAGGAACGGCTCCTGTGGCAGCCAGCTTTCGTCGATCGAGAAAATCTCTGTGTCGCAAAGTATTAGCGAACGCTCGATTACGTTCTGCAGTTCGCGTATGTTTCCAGGCCAGGCGTATGATTGGAGGAGCTCAAGCGTCTTTTTGCCAACACCTTTTATGTTTTTACTCGTTTTTCGTGCGTAGCGATCTATAAAGTATTCAACCAAAAGAGGTATATCCCGTTGTCTTTCTCGAAGGGGAGGAATCACTATGGGAAATACATGTAGGCGGAAAAACAAATCGCTGCGGAAAGACCCCGCGCGGATGGCGGCCCGCAGGTCTCGATTGGTTGCCGCGATGACGCGAACATCGGCGGGGATGCGACGAGTCCCACCAACTCGTTCAAACTCGCGTTCCTGCAAAACGCGTAGGAGGGCAACTTGAGTCTCCGCCGGAAGTTCTCCGACTTCGTCGAGGAAAATCGTGCCTCCATTTGCAAGTTCAAATCGGCCCAAACGCTGATGGGTCGCGCCCGTGTAAGCACCCTTCTCATGGCCAAACAACTCGGAGGCGATCAGCTCACGGGGTATCGCCGCACAATTCACGTTCACGAATGCGCGCGAGGCGCGATTTGAACGTCGGTGGATGGCGCGAGCGACGAGTTCTTTACCCGTGCCTGTTTCGCCGGTAATCAAGACGGTAGAATCACTCGGTGCAACTTTGGAGATGCGCGAGAGCACCGCTCGCAAAGCTGGGGAGGCTCCGACAATCTCTTCGAACATCGAAGCTTTGTCGATTTCTTCCCGAAGAGCTACGTTCTCGCACTGAAGCCTGTCTTCAGCCTGCTTGCGATCCTCAATGTCGGTACTGGCAACATACCATCGCATGATCTGCCCTTTGTTGTCGCGCACAGGGTTGTACCGAACGAGAAACCAACGATAACTTCCATCAGCTTTGCGCAGCCGCACCTCCAATTCGAAAGCAGCACCAACAGAACGAGCACCGTCAAAAGAGGCGCGCATCCGGTCCTCGTCATCCGGGTGAACGAACGAAGAAATACCGCGTATTTGTCGCCACTCTTCGAGGCTGACGCCCAGATAATCAAGCGCTATGCGGTTGGCATAAATACGTTCGTGGTCGGCTCCGAATACACGGACGAGTTGAGGCGTGAACTCCAACATCTGCCCCAGCTCGGCTTCTTGTCCCCGGATCTTTTCTTCGGCTCGCTTCAGAGAAACGTTTTCTTCGCGAAGCCTGTCCTCAGCCTGCTTGCGTTCCTCGATTTCAGTGCTCGTGCCGTACCACCGGACGATCCGACCGGCTTCGTCGCGGAACGGCTCAACGCTAATCAGAAACCATCGGTAGACTCCGTCAAAGCGGCGAAGACGCGCCTCGATTTCGCCTGGTTCTCCGGAGACCAACAACTCTTGCCATTTTTTCATTAACGGCGGTAACTCTTCCGGGTGGAACGCAACTTGCCAGCCCCAGCCGGTCGACTCTTCGGTGGATAGCCCTGTATAGTCACGCCAACGTTTATTGAGGAACTCGTTCGGGCCGTCCGGAAGATTGCACCATGCCAGCGTGGGGATCGCGTCAACTACCTGCCGGATTTTGGCTTCCGATTTCTTGATTTCATCGAACGCCTTTTCCAGTGCGATCCTACCCTGAACGTATTCCGTGGTATCGATCCCGGTTCCTACAACCTCGACGAGGTCGCCCGCCTCGTTCAAGATGGGATGGCCAATAGTCCGGTGGTACTTAATGGTTCCGTTGGGAAGAAGGAGGCGGAAGTCAGCTTGCCACTCCGTTTTCTCGGCGGCGCATTTCTCAAAATGTTCCTGTGTGCGCTTTCTGTCCTCGGGATGGATCCTGTTGTAGTAAAACTCTTGCCTGGAATAATCCTCGCCCGGTCGAATATCGAATATACGAATCACTTCCGGCGAATTCGATACAATCCCAGTCGCAACGTCGAGATGCCAACTGACCGAGTGGCCTAGTCTTTGAGCCTCTAGCAGACTCCATTCGCTGCGTCTTAGTTTATCCTCCGCCTGCTTGCGATCCTCGATATCAGTGCTTGTACCGTACCATCGGACGATCCAACCGGCTTCGTCGCGGAACGGCTCAACGCGAATGAGGAACCATCGGTAGACTCCGTCAAAGCGACGAAGACGCACCTCGGTTTCGCCTGGTTCTCCTGAGGTCAACCACTCTTGCCATTTTTTCATTGATGGCGGTAAGTCCTCCGGATGCACCGCAACTTGCCAGCCCCAGCCGCTCGACTCTTCGGTGGATAGGCCCGTGTAGTCGCGCCAACGCTTGTTGAGGAACTCATTCGAGCCGTCTGGAAGATTGCACCATGCCAGCGTGGGGATCGTGTCGACCACCCATCGGATTGTGTCTTCCGCACGCTTACGCTCAGTGATATCGATCACGGTCCCGACAAATTCCCTGATATCGCCCAACTGGTTCAAGACTGGATGACCGACGTTGTGGACGTGCTTAATCGCTCCGTCCGGGAGAACGATACGGTAGTCCGATTCGAAGTCGGTCTTCGCCAAATTCGCCCGTTCATAGTTCTGCGCTTCAATCGGCCGATCCTCCGGATGAATCCTGCTAAAAAAGAATCTAGCGGTTGATGCGTCTTCTGCGGGCCTAATGTCGAATATCCGATGTACTTCCGGCGAGATCGTGACGATCCCCGTCAACACATCGTGTCGCCAGCTGCCCGTGTGGCTCAATCTTTGAGCCTCAAGGAGATCCGCTTCACTCTTTTTGATTTCCTCGAGCGCCTTTTGTAGGGCCACCTCGCTCCGCTGCAGACTTTCCTCTGATTGCTTGCGCACATGGATGTCCGTCAGAAGGTTGTACCAACGGACGATGTGGCCGTCGGCGTCACGCAGTGGGAGGCCGCGCGATACGAACCACCGATATTCGCCATCGGCCCTACGAAGGCGATGCTCGACTTCATACGGCGATCCAGTCTCTACAGCATGCTTCCAGGCTGCGGCCACCGCGGGAAGGTCGGCGGGGTGCACCGCATCAGTCGTACCCCATTTCTTCAATTCCTCAAGAGTGCGACCGAAGTAATCAAGTACCTGGTGGCTGACGTGCGCGACCTCGCCCTCGGCCGTCATGACCGCGATGAGACCAGGAATCGTCTCGACGATGAGGCGGAAGCCCTCTTCACTGCTGATATCCGTAACTGCTCCCACGAACTCCAGGTCGCCCGAGATGTCCGAGAAGGGACGTGCAGTTACGCGAACATACTTGATGGTGCCATCCGGCATTTGCAGGCGATTCTCAAAATTAAAAGCCTTGCCGTCACACGATGCCCGGTCGATCTGTTGTTGGACCCGATCGCGATCATCTGAATGAACTCGAGCAATATCGAATGCGAGCGCCGGAGGCGTACTTGGATCGCATTGAAAGATTCGGAAGGTTTCGTCGGACCAGAAAATCTCCCCGCTCGAGACTCTCCAGCCAAAGCTCCCTGTATGACTCAGCCGCTGTGCCTCGGCTAGGTAAGCTTCCCGACGCTGCAATTCCCGGGTCAATTGCTCCTGCTCCGTAACATCTACGCCTGCTCCCACAAACCCTTGAAAACTCCCCCCTTGAGTCGCCGGGGAGCCCACAAAACGGACGCGACGGATAGCACCATCTGGCCGCACAATTCGTTTCGTGAAATCAAATCCGCGATGCGTTGCCAACATCTTGTGGATTTCTTGATCGACGAACTCCCGGTCTTCGGGGTGTACGAGCGCCAAATATTCTTCCTTCGTTGGGGCGTTGCCGTTCAGATCAAGCCCGTGGATCTGAAACAACTCAGAAGACCAATACTCGAATCCAGCAGAGTCGAATGCCCAGCTGCCAGTGTGTGCAAGCCGTTGTCCTTCCGCTAAAAACAACTCTGCTCGTTTGCGCTCTTCGATATCAATATTGATTCCGATCCAGTACAGCAGAGTTCCGTCGCTTCCCCGAAGGGGTTCGGCACGACTGAGGAACCAGCGGTATTGTCCTTGACCATTACGAACTCGAAAACTCACTTCGCCAGCGCAGCCCGTACGCAGACAAGTTGACCAGACCCTGCGCGTTTCTTCATGATCGTCCGGATGGAGAAGGGGGATATGCGAATCCCATGCTGCCCCTGTATTCCTCCCCGATCGGAGCGGATGATCTTCCGGAAGGCCCACGTAATCTGCACATCGCTGATTCACAAAGGTGAGCGCGCCAGACGGACTCGTGTACCAGGTATACGCCGGTATTACATCTAGAGTCGCTCGCAACTGCGTCTCAAGGACTTGTTTCGATTCGGGCTCGTGTTCTGGAGATGCCATGGCCGGGCATGATACACCCGAAGAATCGAAGGTTCTCGCCAGCACTCCGAAATCGTTGATTCGCCTCAAATCGCCTGTGGCGACTTCTCGCCATTTGTCGAGAACTCGCCATCTACAACACTTCTAAGTATTTTGTTTTAAGTGTCCTGCGTTGGTCGTACCGTTGCAACATACTCAAGCTCAGGATTCTGCGGATCACTAATGGCGGAACTTGGGGCGAGGCCAGTTCACGGCTGGGAAGGCGCCCAAAGGGCGGACGTGATATGACCCTGGCGAATTTGGAAGTCCGGATTGCACGTTCGCGGGTTCTCCAATACGGCCTTGCGCTCAGTACAACTGAAGTCGCTTTTGCTTTGGCCCTCGGTAGTAGTCAACCACGAGGATTGAAAGCGCAGTGGCCACTTCACCGAGCCGCGCTACAACCTTACTGTCTCGTTTATGCAAGTGCCCTACTTTGGTCTCTTTGTTTGCTGCGCTCTGTTGGTTGTGTGGTTCAGTAC
>Ga0206836_10025_pt1 | contig 46210 bp, 48 predicted proteins | sample Alteio_BWOrgCont_28_FD_152871 | JGI IMG/M metagenome (GOLD analysis project Ga0206836, IMG submission 152871) | Enriched cells from forest soil in Barre Woods Harvard Forest LTER site, Petersham, Massachusetts, United States -... | ecosystem: Environmental > Terrestrial > Soil > Temperate forest >...
CCCCACCCGCCAAACCCGCCATGTCCGTTGTGCTGCCATTATTACAACCAGTTCCCGTCTCTGAAGTTTCCGAAGTAGGCGTGCCACCATTCCAGGTGGCCGCGATAATTCCCGAAACCCATGTCCCATGACCAAAATCATCGTTTGTTGTTGTTACTCCCCCACTCGGGGTTTCCTTAAATTCCGTTGCACAATTACAGGTAACCGCTTGCTCCCCATAAGCGCATATGGCGTTATAACCAATCAAAGGAACATTTCTTAAATCGGGGTTCGCTCGAGAAACGCCAGTATCGATCACCGCGACCGTAACACCGGCTCCCGGAGGACAGGAGGGCCATGACACTTGAGCCCAGGCTTGTGGGGCTTGAATAATGGTCAAAGGCCAATAATAGGGCGTATTGAAATATAGATCCGTCGCAGAAGACGGTACCGGGCAAGAACCCAAAGCGTAATATCTGTAATTCGGCTGGGCGTATCGCACTCCCGAAAAACCTTTAAGCGTTTCAACCGTTTTTAAAACATCCGCTCCGGATGCCAACTTTATTTTGTAAGTATTTTCATTCACCGACAGCTTCGAATCGCCGACCGCCAAAACTTTGTCGCGGTCCGAGGAATTCACGCCATCCTCGAATCGGACTAAAACCTCACCCGGCACAAAAGTCGGCTTATCCTTGAGGGACAAGACACCGGAAAAGGCTGGAATGGTCATCAATAAAAGACACAGAGCCAAAAAATTATTTTTCAAAGCCATGCGAAACGCCTCTGGTTTATTCATCCAACAAATCGAGAATTTTTTCGGCCAATTTACTTTTAAAATCTTTTTTCAGAATTAACGGTTTGGCCCGCTTTTGGTTAAACACTAAAAGCTCATTTTGGTCGTTCTCAAAAGCGCTTTGACGGCCACCCACCTGGTTAGCCACCAGCAAATCGCAAGGTTTGCGCTTCCATTTACTGGAGGCGTTTTGACGTAAATGATCCGTTTCCGCAAAAAAGATCAAAAAGTCAAAGAATGAGTTGTCGCTGAAGATGGTGAAAAATACCGATATACTGGGGGATGTTTTAAAACGGCGAAAGAATACGCAAAAAGTAATTGGGTTTGCGGCGGAAACAAACTTCACCCGGTAATCCGCGACCGCCGCCGCCATCACCAATAAATCGGTCTTCGATAAAAACTTCAACACTTGTCCATGCATTTCATTGGCGGTTTTGACATTCACCACCGTCACGCCGACTGGCGGCGTTAGTTTGGTGGGGCCAGTGACCAAAATCACTTCAGCGCCCCGGTTTAACGCTGCCTGGGCCAAAGCGTATCCCATCTTGCCGCTGGAATGATTGGTAATGACCCTCACCGGATCAATCGGTTCCTGCGTCGGCCCGGCGGTGACCAAAACCCTTTTGCCCGCCCAGCGGTTAAAGTTCTCAAAATAACTTTTGACTTGTGTCGCGATTTCTTGAGGTTCCGCGAAGCGTCCGTCGCCTACTTCCCCGCAAGCTAAATGACCGCTCTCCGGCCCCAAAAACCGTACCCCTCTAGACCGAAGGGTCGCGGTGTTATGAACCACGGCTGGGTGATTCCACATTTTGACATTCATGGCCGGTGCCACCCAGATCGGACAGGTGGCGTAAAGACAAAGGGTTGAAAGCAGGTCATCCGCCAAGCCAAAAGATAGCTTGGCCAAAATATCAGCGGTCGCCGGAGCGATTAAGATAAGATCAGCTGATTTGGCGTACTCAATATGAGGAACAACAGCAAAGGGATGGGTGCCGCTGGGCGTCCCCGGCGCGATGGGCGTGGAGCCTTTAAACAAACTGGTCCAAACCTTTGAACCCGAGGCTTTTTCCAAAGCCTTAAGAGGAACCAGTTTTGACCCAGCTTCCGTCAAAACCACTTTAACTTCAGCGAAAGGTTTTAATTGGTGAATCAGGTCGACCGCTTTATAAGCCGCCACACTGCCGGTAATGCCTAAAAGCACTCTGGGTTTATGGGGAGCCTGGGTCATGGGATTAACTCGATCAACTGCGGGTCACTCACCCGTTTCAACCGCCGGGCGGCGGCTGAAACGGGCTTACAAAAATTAGTCTTTGCTTTTTCTTTTCTTTTCAGCCACCGGATTATTGGTGTAAGTCACTTTGCCGCTCATGAACTCGTTCAAAGCCTGCAAGATGACCTTTTCCGTATCGACGGTCAAATTGTGTTTTTCGGCTCTGTCCAAAAGCTGGCGGGCGCGCTTCGAAGCCGCCAAAACCGAAATGTACTTATTGTGGATATTCTCCATCGTCTGAACTTTCTTCTCTTCTGTTGGCATGAACAAAACTCCTCAAGGATTGGTAATTCTGTAACGGGAGGTGGATTATACTCAAGAACCCACTCTTTCGTAAGTGAAAACCCTTAAATCGCTTTAACTTTTATGCGATTTTTACGCTCATTTTTAATGATTTCTCTCACCTGCGACACCGCATGGGCCAAACGGTCGTTAATCACCCGGTAATCGTAATGTTTGCCTTCTTTTATCTCACCGCGGGCGTCGTTTAAACGGACTTTCAACGCTTCCGGGCTCTCGCTCTGGCGGCCCAACAGCCGGGCTTTCAAAACCTTAAAGCTCGGCGGCTTCACGAAGATTAACAACGCATCCGACACTTTACGCTTAATAATTTTGCCGCCCTGAACGTCGATGACAAACAGAACGTCTCTACCCCGCTTCAACTGAGCTTCTACCCAATGATGGGGTGTACCGTAAAAGTTTCGATGAACCTTTGCCCATTCTAAAAATGTCTTTTTGGCCGTCATGGATTTGAACTTGGTTACTGTCACAAAAAAATAATCCCGGCCATTCTTTTCTCCCTGACGCGGCTTGCGTGTCGTACAAGAAATGGAACGAACTATATTTTTATCTTTGCGTAAAAGTTCATGCGCAATCGTGGTTTTACCGCCACCCGAAGGCGACGACAAAACAATCAATAAACCTCTGTTGGTTTTTTTAGCTTTTTGTTTAGAAGTCAAAATAAACCTATTCGATGTTTTGAATTTGCTCCCGAACTTGCTCCAACAGCTCTTTCAAACGAACCACACTCTGCGCCATTTTGGCGTCCGCGGATTTAGAACCAATCGTGTTAGCTTCCCGGTTCATTTCCTGAATCAAAAAATCCAATTTGCGGCCTACGCTACCCTTTTCCTTCAAAGTATCCTGAAGGGCGACCAAGTGGCTATCCAAGCGGGTCAGCTCTTCCGCGATATCATGCCTCTGAATGGTGACACTTTCTTCCGTAGCCAAGCGCATTTGATCAATCAGGGGTTCGGGCAAAAACTCAGAAACTTTCTCACGGAAAAGCTTCACCTTGTCCGCCACCACCACTTTATGCCTCTGCCGGATTTGCTGGACCACCTGGGATATTTCCTTGGCCTTATCCAACATATCTTTACCCAAACGGGCTCCTTCGGATTGGCGCATTTTCTCCAGGGCTTTCAGCGCCTCTTGCACCGCTTCCAGCGCGGCCTTTTTCTGGTCCTGTTCCTGGCGTTCTTCCTCAACCACTTTAAGAACATCCGGCATTTTCAATAAATGCTCAATCGACAATTCACCCTTCAACTTAAACTTGGCCGCCGCTTTTTTCGCGACTTTCAGATACTCGTCAATGAGGGGTTCATTCAATTGAATAGTTTTCACGCGGTCCGAAGAAAGGTCTTTCAAAAAAATATCCACCTTACCCCGGGTGACCGAACCCAGAATCAGTTCGCGGACATCCGGTTCTAAAAATTGAAACGAAGAGGGCAGTTTGGGAGAGATGTCATGAAATTTATGATTGACTGTTTTAATTTCCGCGACCACTTGCACAGACTTTGACTCACCCGAACCCCGACCAAAACCGGTCATACTCCGCATAAAACCTCCCAAAATGAACTTCTATGAAAATCAACCTCTAAAACAAAATTACTTTTTCGTCTTACTTGGTGCCTGGTTCCCCGATTTAGGGGAGGCATCTTGGTGGTTAACTATGTTTGATGGTTCCGAGTCTTTATCCAAAGACAGCGTTATTTTCCAAAGCCCATCTTTTTTAGCCAGTTTAAAATTCCGTTCAAACTTTTGAGGTTTCGAGTCGTCTTTATTGGTTCGAATCAAGCCGAAAGAGGCAGTGGCGTAATCGCCATTAATCACAAGCCCGCTCAACTGGGCTTGAACATCAAAAGCCTTTGGATTACCCGCGATCACCTGTTGGTACCAGTTGTTCCATTCAATCTTGTTGGGATACATTTCATCAAAATAAGAACCCACTTGCACAACCGATTTGCTTTCTAAGGCTTTACAAAATTCTTCGGTAAAGTGTTCTAATTCAAAACGATCGGAAGATATTCCCCTGATGCCGATGGGCATATACCAGGTAATGCGGCTCAAGGAATCTCCAAACGCGTTAAAAAGCTTCTTCCCTCTTTCCGTCGCCGCCGTGGATCCAGGCAGGGTGGCGTGCACCGCGATCAAATAATCGTCTTTGGCCAAAGCCCATTCCTCGTCGGCCCATTCCGCCCCCTTTACATCGTTCATCTTAAAGGAAACCATCAACCATTTTTCAGAACCGGCGGTCTTCCGCTCCTGAGCCGAGTCTTTTTTGGTGATTTGGAATTGGTGGCTCTTTAAATCCTGCTCCGCCAGTTCAGACCATACTTTTCCGTTAAACTTTTGGGACGCGTCCCTCAATTGAACTGAGACACGTACGATCATTTCCCGGCCCGGGTCAAAAAACCGGGCCACCTCATCCACTTCTTGTTCGGCGGACACAGGCGTATATATCCACTTGGACGGCACAGGAAAGCCAAACCCGTAATCCACCTGCACAAACTGCCCATTCACCACCCCGCTATCCACCGTCGGCGGCAAGGGCAGATCTTTTAAGCCTGTTTTAGATTTGTGGCAGCCTAACGCGACAACCAAAACAAAAGCAAAAACACCAAGAATTTTTACCACGGAGTTCACGGAGGGCACAGAGTAAACCTTTAAAAAATATTTCATTAATTAAAAACCTTTTTAAAAACCAAGATTAAATCCGTACTCCGAGAACTCCGTGTACTCCGTGGTAAAAACGCCTTTTGTTAAGGTTATCAATCAAGGCACCGGCACCTTGTTCAAAATCTGCGTAATCACGTCATCCGTCGTCAAATTCTGGGCTTCCGCTTCATAAGTTAAAATCAAACGGTGCCGCATCACATCATGCGCCAAAGCCTTCACATCCTCCGGTGTGGCGTAACCACGACCATTTAAAAAAGCGTGGGCCTTGGCTACCACGGTTAACCCGATAGAAGCGCGGGGGCTGGCTCCATACTCAATCAATGACGTCAATTTATCCAACCCATAGTCTTTAGGGCTGCGGGTGGCGGTCACCAGATGAACAATATAGTCTTTCAGCGTCTCGCTGACAAAAATACCATCCACCGCCTTTTGCGCTTTCAAAATAGCGGTATCCGAAATGACTTCGTTCACCTTCACCGACGCGCCGGAGGTCATGCGGGACACAATCTCTTTTTCATCTTTAAAGTTGGGATATTGGACCTCAACTTTCATTAAAAAACGATCCACCTGGGCTTCGGGCAAAGGATAAGTTCCCTCGTGTTCAATGGGATTCTGGGTCGCCATCACGAAAAAGGGCTCGTCCAATTTAAAGGTATCCGGGCCGATGGTCACTTGATGTTCCTGCATCGCTTCCAGCAAAGCGGATTGAACCTTGGCGGGAGCGCGGTTGATTTCATCGGTCAAAATCATATTGGAAAAAATAGGACCCTTTTGGGTTTTAAAGTCACCCTTGGCCGGCATATAAATCCGGGTACCCAGCAAATCCGCTGGCAGCAAATCCGGCGTGAATTGAATACGGCTGAAAGCCACACCCAAAGCGTCGGATAGGGTTTTAATCGCCAGGGTCTTCGCCAATCCGGGCAGACCTTCCAGCAAAAGATGGCCCCGGCTTAAGAGCCCCAATAAAAGACGGTCCACCAGCATGTCCTGTCCCACGATCACTTTTTGAACTTCCTCGCGAACCTTTTTAAATTGATCGCTCAGTCTTTCGGCTTCGGCTGTTAATTCTTCAGTTTGAGTCGGCATCTTCCTTCTCCTAATCTTTATTAGTTTTCGGCAGTAAAACCGCGCAAGCGGTCCGCAAAGCATCCCTACCCGTCAAGTTTCCATCGGCGTACAAAATGCGGTCGGAGGTCTTCAGGCATTTTTCCACCGCGTTTTTCTCCGCGTCCGACACTTTAATTTTTGACAATTCGTTCAAAATTTCCTCGGTGGTGTCATCCACCGCCTCAAATCCAAAGCGGTATTGCAGACATTCCCTCACCAAATTGGAAAGCCCCAAAGCGAACTCTTTGGGGGATAAATTATCATTGCCCAGTTTTTTCCAGGCCAGTTTCAGTTCCGCTTCTTTACCGATAGGGATAACTCTTGGGCCGGTTTTCTTTCTCGTGACTACCCGCCAAACAAAACCACCCACCAGAATAAGGACAGCCAGCCAAATGGCGAAACCAAGCCAGGAAAAAGAATCCGGCGGCAATCCCTTGATCGTTCTTAAATCATCCGGGACGGGCAGCGCGGGAGCGGCGGCGGCCGGCGGCGGATTTTCCTTCTTTTTCCCAAAGAAAGAAAAACCACTCTTTTCCGTGACGGTGACCGTCACGATGTTCGAATCCAATTCCCGATTTTTCCCCTCGGCGTCCCGGTAAATCATCGAAGCGGGCCCCAGTTGAACTGTTCCCACTTTCGTCGCCGTTAAGTGATAAGTCGTCGTGGAGATAACCGCCATGGCCCGGCCCACCTGCTGAATCCGCGTCCCCGAAAACTGGCTCGTGATCTCAAAATTCTCAGACGATGGAATGGAGGGTTCCTGCACCACCGCCGAGTTGGTGGTTCCCACTTGTTTGAAATCCAAAGTCAGTACCAGGGTATCGCCCACCTCCAACTGCCGCTTATCCACATCCATTTTCAGGCCAATTTCTTCCTGGGCCCGCAATAGAGGGGGTATGGTTGCCAAAACTAAAAAAACCAAACTCAAACATTTCGCCAGTCGTTTCATGCCGTTACTCCCTCAAAAGGTGGTTCAAAGTACCAAAAACTCCTGCAAACTTCATCCCCATCACTCTAACCTGGCCGCAAATTGGCGCTAATCTTCGCGGTTTAAAAATAGAATTTTAAGAACTCAAATCAATCTTTCTAGTCTTTTAAAAACAGCGTTCATTTGCGCAAATTTGCGGCCAAAGCCTTTCCGTCACCAATCTTCCCCCACCGCGTTATTGCTGGTGTCCGGTTTACCAAAAAATTGACGTAAAAACTCCCTTTGTTCCTTGGGCATCATATCCAGTCCGTCATCCTGTTTTTGCATGTCTCTTTGGGGATTCGCCGAATAGTACTGACGGGTGTTTTGTTCCTGTTTTTCCAATTTATTGATCAGGTCTTGAACCTGGCTATTGCTCATACCCAACTGCTGTTGGGCCTGCTGTTGTCTCTGCTGATCCTGCTGTCTTTCCTGGTTGGCCTGGGCCTGCTGCTGATTTTGTCCCTGGTTATTCTGTCCTGGGTTCTGCCCGGGATTATTTTTCCCTTGGTTATTTTGTCCCTGGTTGTTTTGCGAAGAGTTGGATTTCGAGTTACCCGAAGACTGATTCGGTTGATTCTTTTGATTTTGGCCCTGGCCCGATTGAGGCTGTTTTTGCTGCCCGCCTTGCTGCTGGTCTTTTTTAGGCGAGGGTGAGGGAGTCGGTGTCGGTTTATTTTTCTGATTCTTTTTTTTGCTCTTATCCGACTTGGGGTTTTCCTTCAGCTTTTTCTGGGCCAATTCCAAATTATGCTTGGCGTCCTCATCCTTCGGATTAAGCTGGAGGGCCCGGTTATAGGCGTCAATGGCGTCCTGATAACGGTCCTGTTGAAAAACACTGTTTCCCAGGTTGTACCAGGCCTGTTCCATGTTGGGTTTGGTCTCCAAAGCCTGATTAAAAGCTTTTTCAGAATCGTCATACCGGCCCAATTGGTAAAGGGCGTCTCCCCAGGAATAAGCCGCGTCAGCGTCCTTAGGATTTTTTGCGGCCAAAGCGCCGTAATATTTCTCCGCGTTCTCATAATCCTGCTTGTTATAAGCGGTACGGCCATCAGACCCGCCCAAAGCCCATGCCGAAGAACTAAAAGACAAAAACAGAACGAATAATACGACAATCCTTTGAACCACCAAGGGCACTAAGGGCACCAAGGAAATCTTTAATGTTTAAACCAAAATTTTTACTTTCGCCTTTCTTGGTGCCCTTAGTGCCCTTGGTGGTTCAAAAAGACGTTTTTGATGTTTCATATATTCCTCACAAAAACGCCGACAGCAAAAGTGTTCCAGCGGCCATCCAGCCCAAAGGCGGTGCCAGTTCCTCGCGCCTTACCGCTCCCTGCCCCTTCATCTCCGTCTTTTGAAGACCGCTTAAAGCCCCGTCAATGGAGCCCAGGTTGTCGCTATCGCTTCCCTCGATAAATACTCCGCCGGTCAGGCTGGCCACCTTCTGCAGTGTTTTTTCATCCAGCTTGCTGATATGAATTTCGCCCGACGAGTTCTTTTTGTACATGGCCTCACCCCAAAAAGAGGCGCCGGCCGGAATGGGTTTTCCCTGGGGCGTCCCGATCCCCACCGCCACAATGGGCACGCCCTGGCTCTTGGCGTCCTCGCAGGCCTTGTCTAAATTGGAGGCGCCGTCGGTCAACTCGCCGTCGGTGATCAAAAGAATGGCCCGGCCCCGCTTATCCGGATTCTCTTTCGGAAAAGCGGGGCCGGGCCATTCTTTTGATCACCGACGGCGAGTTGACCTCGCCAATATCCGTCCCGCCCCGGTCCACCGCGTCCGGATCGTCCTGGTCTAAAACCATTTGGACCGCCTGCACATCAAAGGTCAGGGGCACTTGAACCAAAGCCTCGCCGGAGAAAACCGCCAAACCCACACGATCGCCTTCCTGATGCTGCATCCAGGAAATCAGGGCCTTTTTAGCGGCTTCCAAACGGTTGGGGATCATGTCGGGGGTCAACATGCTCTTGGAAACATCCAAAACCACCATCACATCACTGCCCCTCAAAATTAAATCCTCCGGCGTGGCCTTCCCCTGCAGCCGCACCGAGCCCAGGAGGATTAAAAGCAAACCCGCCAGCATCAGCAAACCTTTCAACACCCGGCGTCCCCAGGCCACCTCGGGGGACAAAACCAAATTCTGGAAGCCCAAAATTTTTAAATCCCGGCGGTCCCGCCAAAGGGTCCACAAGGCCAAAATAAAACCGGCCAAAAACAAAATGGCCAGGGGCAAAAGCCAATCCATATTGCCTAGGTTCATGGCAAAGTCCTTAACACGGAAACTTCCAATAAAAGATCAAGCGCCAGTATGAAGAAAGCCGCGATCAAAAAGTAAGAGGCCAATTCGTCATATTCCCAGTGGGTCGTCACCGTAACATCCCGCTTTTCCAGTTTGGCGACGTCGTCCAAAATCTCTTGCAGGGATTTATTGTTTTCGGCGCTATAGGATTTCCCTCCGGTAATCCGGGCGATTTCCTTTAAGAGACCCATCTCCACCGGATCGCTCATCGCGATTCGGCCGGTCCGGCGGTCGATCCCCTGGGTCAATTGTCCATTCGGCCCGATAAACACCGCCGGAACTGGCGTTAAGCTGCCGATGCCGACCGTGTAAATTTTGACTCCGCGGCTGGCGGCGATTTGAGCCGCCGTTAACGGATTGATCCGGCTGGCATTGTCCCCGCCGTCCGTCAGCAGAAGAATCACCTGATGATTGCCCTCGGCCTTATCCGTCTCTTGAGGTTTGTCCGCGAACCGGGCCAGCAAAGAGGGCACCGTCTCTTTTTTCTCGCCGGATAATTTGGTTCCGTTTTCCAAACGTCCCAGGCAGGAAACCAAAGCGTCGCCAATCGCCGTGCCGTCCAGTTTGATCGAATAGGGCGCCGGCTGTACGTTCGCTAAAAGTTGTTTCACCACCGCCACATCCGTGGTCAAGGGGCACTGGGTAAAGCTGATCCGGGCAAAAATAGTCAAACCCACCCGCACGTCCTGAACCTTATCGAGAAACTCAGAAAGAAGCTTTTTGGCGGCGGTAATGCGGTTCGGCTTCAGGTCCGGCGTGATCATGGAACCCGATACGTCCAAAGCCACGAATAGATCCGTAACCGGTTTCTTTTCTTCCACCCTTTTTTGCCCCGACTGGGGCCTCGCCGCCGCGATCAGGCAGAGCGCGATGACTAAAAACCGGAGAAACCACGGAATGACCTGCACCGAGAATAAACCGGACGCCATTTCCACCAGGCGCGGATTGCCCAAAGAAAAAGTGGAATGTTTAGCCCGAGAAATAATAATAGTAATGATCGTTAACACCGGCAAAGCTAAAAGCCCCATCAGCCATATGGGATTGGCGAAATGAATACCCTGGAAATCCATTACCGTCTCCCGGCGCGTTCAATGCGTTTCTTGAAGAACTTCATCAGGGCCAAAGCCACATTCTGCCCCGCCACAATATCCATGCGGTCCGCGTCCTGGTTGGTCAAAAGCCTTATTTGGTTTTCCCTAAACTCATCCGCTTTTCGGAAAGCCTTAATCGAACCCGGGGACAAATAACCGACTTTTCCCGTTTCCGGGTCCCGAACCGCGACCCGGGCCGGCAGGTTAAAGTTTTTCTCCAACGGTTCCTGTAACACCGCCGCGATCACGTCATGGCGGCGGGCCAAAGACCCCGCCAACGCGGGCGGAATGGCTTCCGTAAAATCCGAGACCAAAACCAAAACGGTCCGGCGTTTCAGAAGCTGGGAGAGCATTTTAAAAGAGGGTTTGTAATCGGTTTTTTTACCGGCCGGTTTGAATTGAATGAGTTCGCGCAGGGCCCTCATGCTGGCGGCCTTGCCCCGTTTGGGCGGCAGCCAAAATTCCGCCCGGTCCGTAAATAAAAACAGCCCCACCCGGTCCTGGTGCTGAACCGCCGCGAAGGCCAGGGTGGCGCAAAGCCGCAGGGCGGTTTCCCGCTTGCTCATGGCTCCCGTTCCATACCAAATGGAGGCCGAAAGATCGACCGCCAAAACAATTTGTAACTCGCGTTCTTCCACGAAGGTTTTAACGAAAGGAGCGTTCAGGCGGGCGGTGACATTCCAGTCAATCGAGCGGACGTCATCCTCGGGAAAATACTCGCGAACCTGATGAAACTCCAACCCCTGGCCGCGAAAGGTGCTCTTGTAGGCGCCTTTTAAAAGCGTGTCCACCGCCCCGCGGGTGACAATTTCCAGGCGTTTGACTTCATTGAGGATAGAGATGGGGTTAGATGATTTCATACCGATTAGACGCCTTAATTATTTTTCCGGCTTGGCCCAATGCTAAGCACGGCGGCGTTTTGAATCAATCCCAGGCATCCAACGGCTAATCAACCATTGAACCGCGATGAAGAAGACGGCGATTCCTATCACAATACCAAAGTTGATTTCCAGGGCCTTGACCGAATCCAAACCATAGTAATTTTCAATGGAGTTATAAACACCCCAAAAAATCCAGATCGCCGGGCCCGTAAAAGCGAATAAGATCGCGTTGGCCCAAAGCGCCTTCTTGGCTGAACCCTTCAGTTTTCGGGTTTCATAAAAACCCCAACCCAGGCTGATCAAAGTAGCCAAAACCGCAATCCCCATCACAATCCAGTCCAACTGCTGCTCAGTGAAGAGTTCTTTCATGTTCAACCTTTCAAACGAACGTCTTTAACCACGGCAAAGTCTTTAACCACGAAGGACACAAAGAGCACTAAGTCAAAACCACAAAGTGAACCATTTTTGTTTGTTTAAGCCTTTACCCATGATTTTTTTCTTCGTGTTACTTGGTGCTCTTGGTGTCCTTAGTGGTTCAGATTTGCCTTTAATTTGGAGAAGTAAAAAACGCGGGAACCGCCCAAAGCAATACGGAAATAAACATCAGAATAGTGCCGCCTAACATGACCAAAGCCCACAAAGCGTCCTGGGGTTTCGGCGTGGAATCGGACTTCCAGAGACCCAGGTTAAACAAGACATAACCGGCGATAATCCCAACAATCCAGCCTGGTGCCAAGACGAACTCCTTTTAATGAGTAATTCGTGAAAAATCATAGGGGCATCTATAGACCATGTCAACGACAACACCCGCCATAAAAAGGCATTTTTACTACTTCATTAGCCACAGATGCAGGGGATACAGGGGATAAATTAAAATCTTTATAATCCGTTTTTGTCTTTGCTATTAAGCCATCCCCTGCATCCCCTGCATCTGTGGCAAAAACAGCCTTAGCCTGATTTTTTTATCTTTAAAAACAAAAAGCCTTCGGGGTTTCCCCCGAAGGCTTTCCGCAACTCATCACTTCTAACTCAAAACTTCTAACTGACTTCTTAGTAGTCCATTCCTCCACCCATGCCGCCCATACCACCCATGCCAGGAGCGCCGCCAGCCGGCTTTTCCTTTTCCGGGAGATCGGTGATCAGGGTTTCCGTCGTAATCGCCAACCCGGCAATCGACGCCGCGTTTTGAATGGCGCTGCGAACCACTTTAACTGGGTCGATAACACCCGAGACCACCAGGTCCTCATAGTTACCGGTTTCCGCGTTGTAGCCCACATTCAGCTTTTCGCTCAGAACCTTGGCGATCACCACCGCGCCTTCGCCGCCGGCGTTGATGACAATCTGGCGCAAGGGTTCTTCCAACGAACGGCGCACAATGTTGGCGCCGATGACCTCATCGCCCTCCAGTTTCAAAGCTTCCACCGCTTTAATGGTGCGTATCAAGGCCACGCCGCCGCCCGGCACAATGCCCTCTTCCACCGCCGCGCGGGTGGCGTGCAACGCGTCATCCACACGGGCTTTCTTTTCTTTCATTTCCACTTCAGTCGCGGCTCCGACATTGATTACCGCCACGCCGCCAACCATCTTGGCCAAACGTTCCTGCAGCTTCTCACGGTCGTAATCGCTGGTCGTTTCTTTAATCTGACGACGGATGGTTTCGGAGCGGGCATCCACTTCTTTCTTCGCGCCCACGCCCTGCATGATCGTGGTGTTATCCTTGTCGATAATCACTTTCTTGGCCTGGCCCAAATCTTCCAGCTTCACGTTTTCCAGTTTCACGCCCAAATCTTCCGTGATGGACTTGCCGCCGGTCAGGATCGCGATATCTTCCAGCATGGCCTTGCGGCGGTCGCCGAAGCCAGGGGCCTTCACCGCGGCGCAGACAAAGGTGCCGCGAATTTTGTTAACGACCAACGTGGCCAGGGCTTCGCCTTCCACATCTTCCGCCAAGATCAACAGCGGGCGTCCCTTTTGAACGACCTTTTCGAGCACCGGCAAGAGATCTTTCATGCTGGCGATCTTCTTTTCGTGAATCAGGATGTAGGGATTTTCGAGTTCCACTTCCATACGGTCCGCGTTCGTCACGAAGTAAGGAGACAGGTAGCCTTGATCGAATTGCATACCCTCGACCACTTCGAGAGTGGTTTCAATTCCCTTAGCTTCTTCAACCGTGATGACGCCGTCTTTGCCGACTTTTTCCATCGCGTCAGCGATAATTTCGCCGACTTTCTTGTCGCCATTGGCCGAAATCGTCGCCACTTGGGTGATTTCATGTTTGCCCTTGGTCGGGGTGGAAATCTTCTTGAGTTCCGCCACCACCACTTCAACCGCCTTGTCAATTCCGCGCTTCAACGCCATCGGATTGGCACCGGCCGTCACGTTCTTCAGCCCTTCGCGCACAATGGCCTGGGCCAAAGCGGTCGCGGTGGTGGTTCCGTCACCCGCCACATCGGCGGTCTTGGAAGCCACTTCCTTAATAATCTGCGCGCCCATGTTTTCAAACGCGTCTTCCAGCTCAATTTCCTTCGCGACCGACACACCGTCTTTGGTGATCGTCGGCGAGCCGAACTTTTTGTCCAACACCACATTGCGGCCCTTGGGTCCCAAGGTTACCTTTACCGCGTTCGCCAACTTATCCACACCGCGCTGTAAAGCTCTGCGGGCTTCTTCTCCGTAAATGATCTGCTTAGCCATTTCAAATTCCTCCTGATTAGGTTTTTACTGTTTTAATTAAAATCTTTAACCACCAAGGGCACCATCCCCTCATCGGGGAACCGGGCACCAAGAAGGCACAAAGATTCTTGTTTTTAAACCTTCAATGTTCAAAATTCTTTAGTGTTTCAACCCAGAATCTTTAACTTTGTGAAAACTTCGTGGTCTTGGTGACCTTCGTGGTTAAAGATTCTTTAATGTTTTACCCTTCGATAACTCCGATAACGCCTTCTTCTTTTAAGATCACAAATTCTTTACCGTCAATCGTGATTTCTTCGCCGCCGTATTTTTCAAAGAGGATCGTATCCCCTTCTTTTACGTCCAGCTTCAAAACCTCTCCCTTGTCATTCACCCGGCCTTTGCCGGTCGAAATGATTTTTCCCTTTTGCTGTTTTTCACGGGCAGCATCGGGAATGATAATCCCACTCTTGGTTTTTTCCTCATCACCGACACGCTCAACGAGGATACGGTCATACAACGGACGAAATTTCATGGAACAACCTCCTGAAAATTGACCACGGAAAACCGTGGTTTTTTATAACTTTAGATCCCCCTGAGACAGCGATTGGTCACGGCACCTTTATAAATGCCGCTATTTGTCCACAGGAGAGGGGGTAATGATAGAAAGACCCTCTTATATCGTCAAGACGGGGACGCATAAAAAGGGCGCTTAAACGGGGCTTAGTTTGAGCCTAAATTTTGGGATTTTCTTGGGGTTTCGTTTGATCGTGAATAGGGTGTTTATTGGCACTGGCGGGTTATCAGAACGAGACAGGGTCAAGCCACTTCTGTCGTGTCTTAAAACTGAAAACTGTGGTTCACCAGGCAGGTAAACCAGTTATAAAGCACGTCAACGCGGTTGCCGTTGTCATCAAAGCCCCCGCCGATATTGTCGACGAAATTATAGGTAGCGGCGAAGGTCAGGAAGGGCTGGCTATCGATCTTCAAATTGTAGCTGGGCCCCACCGAGAGCAGCAGGCCGCCTGGCACACAACTGAGGCTCGAGGGGTCATAGCCGTTCGGAAGGACAAACTTCACCTGGCCCGCCAGGGTCAAATCATCGATCACCAGACTGGGTTTCAGGTACAGCCGGGGGCCTAAAGCATAAGTGGGGTCGGGCGTCATGACACCATTCACGGCGGTCTGGCCCGGCAGGAAAAACTGGCTGCCTAACTCAAACGAAAAACCCGTGGGGTTGCTCCAGGCGTAGGAGAAGTTGATGTTGGGACCCGCGCAGGTAAAAGCCACGCCATTTTCTAAAGTGGGGAAAGAGAAATAAACGGAGGCTTGAAAGGTGTCGGATTGGCCATCGCCCATGGGGGTGACGCGGTTCAAGTTAAAGAAAAGAGAGTTGCCCGGCAGCACGTCGCTTGCCGCCGTCGGCAAACCCGCGTTGGGATTGTAATCGGTGTTAAAGACATAGCCTACGCCAACACTGCACTTGGAAGCGTCCACCGGCACCGAAAGTCCGTAGACCGTGCTAAAAGAAAAGTCCGCGGCTAAATAGCGGGGATCCACTAAATAGGTCGGCATATCCGAACTGGCGGATTGCGCCGTCCAGGAAGGATTACCCGTGGGAATATTCAACGTCTCGGATACCACCGTGTCTAAATCCAGCGTTTTAAAACCAAACTGGGCGGCCAGGGTCGTATCGGAAAAGTTGTTCAAGTTCAGCGTATCACCGCCCTGGTATTGGTAAGCGCCGATCACATAGTTGGAAGCGGCGTTGATGGCGATATCACTGGAGACTTTCACGGAAGCCGACATCGGAAACATGATTTCCGTGCCATTGGTCGGCGCGGCGTAATTGACGTTCCACAGACCCATATAAGCGCCCAGGGTTAAGGTGCCAATGGGAATGGGAGCCGGGGTCGGGAAAGGGGTGGGGGTCATCTCATCCGAAGACGGCGTCGATTCCGACCTGGGCGCGGGTTTCGCCTTCTTGGCCGGCGCGGCGGTCGCCGCTTCCGTGGGTGTTGACTCCGCGCTGACCGTTTCGGGTGTGGGATTCGCGGATTGAAGCGCTTTTCTTCTGTGTCTGCGGATTTTCGCGACCGTCGCGGCGGGTGCCGCCACACCATTCGGATTATCCGCGATCGACGCCTTCAATTCTTCTTGGGCCTTCTCCGTGTCGCCCAAGAGGGCGTAACAATCGCTCAATTCTTTTTCATAGACCCATTTGTTTTTTGGGTCAAAAGCCATTTGAATCATCACCCAATAAATTTGGGCGTGTAACCCAATATCATATTTTCGGTCAGCCACAACAGTGGCGTTCGGCGTGGCGCCTTCAGCTGGTTGAGTCGGAGACGAAATCCCCGTCACTTGAGGGGACGTCAGCCCATCGGCCGATACCAAACCGGTGACCCCGAAGATAAAAAGAAGAAAAAAGAGGCGGGTTAAAAAAGTCTTCACGGAACCGTCTCGCCCGGGCCCACATGCACACCCACGCTGGAATTTTGCTGAATCGTATTGTTCAAATTGTTTTTATTCGTCTGATTGACCGTTTGGGAATTGTTAACCATGGCTTTCAGGGCCGGATTATTCAGCGGGCTGGACTCTGTCGCCAAAGCCGCCGCGGACTCCACCTCGGCGGTTAATTTGGAAAGACTGGTTCCCTTGGGAAGAATAACGTGAATATCGTCAAAAATACGGTGCTGGCCCGCGGTCAAATCCACCGCCGAATGCCCCGGCTGTTGAATCACCACATGCCCGTTATCCACGATCACCAGCAGCTTGCGCAGTTTGGGTTCGCATTCCACCTGGTAAACCGTACCCCGAACCGCGCAAACCACGCCCCCCGCCTCAATCTCAAACGAGGATTTGGCCGTCATCAGGGCCTTCACCGTGGCGGAGAGCCTGCCGATGAACAAATCAAAACGCATAACCTTCTCGTGTTTCGACAGCTTTTGAAACTGGGTCAGTTGAAACTCGGTTCGGGGCGATACCGTGATCTCGGAGCCGTCAAAGAAGCGTAAAACCGCCGTGGAATTGGTGCGCGCGATAATCCGGGCGCCTTCGGTCACCGTCATGTCTTCCTGCGCCGCGATAGGCTGTTTTCCCTCCGCTGTAATGACCTGCACATCGCCGTCGACGGAAACAAAAATCGCCTGAACCGGGTTCTTATCGGCCCAAAGCGGCTGAGAGGCGATCATCAGACACCCCAAGATTAAAAATCGCATTGCTTTCTCTTTCCCAGAAAAATTTAAATTCATCAACAGAGAGGACAGGGGGTCGGCGTCGGAATCGGCGTCGGGCAGGGACCCGCCAAATCACCCGTGGTCTGCTGATACCCGTAATAATTAAGCGAGCTATTGAGACGGAACTCGAAGTTGGGACCGGAAACTCCTGGGCCCAAACCCATATTGACCACATAGAGCCAGGCGAAGCCGTTGCCCGAACCCAGGTTGACGCAGAAAATATCCCCCGCCACCGGATCGGTCACCGCCGCGCCCGCCGCCTGCTTCGCCAGGGTGGAATTGGCCACATAGCCGGTGGAAGGCGCCAGCGCGTCATTCACCAGATTGTTGTTCCCCATATAGATGAGGCTGTCGCTGTTCAGGGCGCTCAACTGAAAGGTGGCGCCATTGGGCAAAAAGTTGATGTCATAACCCACGGGAGAACCCACTGACTCGGCGTCCGCCAGGTTTTCGCTTTGAAACGTAAAATAACATCCATCCGAAAAAGAGGCTGATTTCACGTTATAGCAATTGCGGATCAAGGAACCCATTTCCACAGTCAGGTTCACGCCGCTGGGGCTAATATCACTTTGGGCCGCCCCGATCGCCAGAGGTTGATGATTGGACGCGTCATTAATTTGAAAGGCCATCAATCGGGCTGAGCCCTGGGGAACCAACAGGGATAAAGTCACCAGGCCCGAATTGCCGGAAGTCGTAAAAGGCCCCGCCACCCCGGTCACCGGCGCCATCGCCGGGCCCGTGACGCTGTAATAAACCTCGTTCGTCGCGGCGCCTAAAAGCGCTGCCTTGGCCGCGCCCGAGGACTGCAGGTTCACCGAAAGATTCATTCCCTGGCTGGGCTCCACCGGGGAATCCCCCGGCTTGCCGCAGCTGATCCATCCCCCGACGATAATCGGCAACAGGACCAGAAGAACTGGAAGCGCGACCTTCACCGACCTGAAGAGATTATTTTTGGGTTCGCCCATCAACTTCATCATTGCCGTCCTTTACGCTCTTTTGTCCGGGGTGAATATAACCAAGCCTGGCGCGACAATTAAACCCCCAGAACCCTTTTAAAACCATAAAAAAGAGAGCAGTCAGATATTTAACGGTAAATCTCAGGGCGGAAAACGAAACGGCGTTGAAGGACCTGCTTGATTTTGGGGATATGCTTTTTCGTTTCTTTTTCACCCGCGGCGATCATTTCTTTGCCCGCGCTAAAGTCAAAAAGATCAAAAAGCCTCATGTCGGGCTCAATGATAATGTCGGCCTGTTCCCTCCAGGCGGACTCTTCCTGCACAAAGAAATACCAAACCCGCATGAGAATCTGAAAAACGTTGGAAGCCGGTGGAAACACCTGGTGATGGCCGAATAAATTGACCGCGATAATGACATCTGCGCCGAGGTTCTTTAAGGCTTTGACCGGTACGTTCTCGGCCATACCGCCATCCGCCAATTGATGCCCTTCCAGCTCGACCGGGGTATAAACGCCGGGGATGGAGCAGGAAGCCCGCACCGCTTTATCTAAAGGACCGTGGGTAAAAACCACCTCTTCGCCGGAACAAAGGTCCGTCGTGACGACCGCGAGGGGTTTTTTGAGTTCCTCAAAAGTGGCGACCTTCAAATTTTTGCGGATGTACTCTTCAATCGGCCCTGAAGAAACCAAGCCTTTGCGGGAAGGCCGGAAAGAAAACAACTGTCCCCAGCCGGTTTGAATGCCTATTTGTTCAATTTGGGGTAAAGGAATACCCGAAGCGTAAGCCGCCGCGATAATCGCGCCCGCGCTGGTGCCCGCGATGCAGTCAATATGAATACCCGCTTCTTCCAAAGCCTTCAGCACGCCGATTTGCGCCACGCCATAAGCCACCCCGCCGCAAAGAGCCACGCCCACCTTGTATTTGCTTTCGGTGACCGTTTCTTTCAACTGAGTCAGGGTATAAAAGTTGGGTTGTTTCTTGGCGGCCTTTTTCGGCATGGGTTTAAAGCCTCTCTCAAAGATTAACAAACATCATTTTTGCCACAGACGTGCTTCGCACGCACAGATGGACACTGATAATATCTTGATTTTTTAAAGCCTTTAATCATCCGTGTTTATCTGTGTGCATCCGTGGCTAAACAGCCTCTCTCACTGATCCGTAAATTGCGGCTGGCGTTTTTCCACGAAGGCTTTCACCCCTTCTTTCATATCCGGCGACTTGCAGCAGGCGCCAAAACCCTCGAGTTCGGTCTTTAAGCCATCCACCAAATGCTGATCAATACCCGTGTAAACCGCCTTGAGGCTTTGGGCAATGCCCACCGCCGGCTTCATGGCGATCTTCTTGGCTAAACCCTGGGCCTGACGAAGCACTTCGGCCTCCGGCACCACATGGTTCACTAAGCCCAAGGCCTTCGCGTCCATGGGAGGAATATTGTCGCCGGTTAAAATCCATTCAATCGCTTTGCCCGTACCCACCAGGCGGGTCAGGCGCTGGGTGCCGCCGAAACCGGGGATGATACCGAGGTTAATTTCGGGTTGGCCCAGGCGGGCCCGGTCTGAACACATGCGGATATGGCAGGCCATCGCCAACTCCATTCCGCCGCCCAGGCAGACGCCGTTAATGGCCGCGATGACCGGCTTTGACATATGCTCAATTTTGGTAAAGATGCGCTGCCCGAACCCCGCGGCTTTTTTGCCGTCTTCTTCGCCTTGAATTTGCGAGAACTGCTTGATGTCCGCGCCCGCGATAAACACCGGGCCGACTCCGGTAAGAATTATCACCTTCACGTCTTTGTTGGCCTGAAGCTCATCCATCGTCGCTTCGAGTTCTTTCAAAACATCCTGCGATAAAGCGTTCACCGGCGGGTTGTTAATCGTCACCGTGGCGACTTTACTATCAATCTCAGCTTTTAAATATTGACTCATGACAGCCTCCTCAAAAAATTACACAAATATTATTTTTGCCACAGATGCAGGGGATTCAGGGGATAAATCAAAAATTCAAAATCTATGTTTAATCTTAGCCGTTAAGCCATCCCCTGTATCCCCTTGCATCTGTGGCTAAACAGCCTTTGCCTTAGTAATTAAAAAATCCCCGCTTTGTTTTTTGACCCAAATAATTAGCCGCCACCATACGCTTTAAGATCGGCGCGGGCCAGAAACGCGGCCCCAAGGTTTTGGACAGTTCTTTTAATTTTTCAACCACGACATCCACGCCAATCGCGTCGGCGTAATGTAAAGGTCCGCCCTTATCCTGCGGAAAGCCGGTGCCGGCCAGCATGGCCAGGTCGATATCCGAGGGCGAGGCCACATTTTCTTCTAAACAAAAAGCCGCTTCGTTGATCATCTGAAACACCAAGCGTTCCGGCGAAAAAGGCGTGCCCTTCACTCCGGTCTTAGCTTGAATAGCGTCCACCACCGGTTTCAAATCAGCTTTTTTGGATTCGTCATAAACATAAAAACCAATACCATTCTTCACACCCAAGCGGTTGTTCTTTTGCATTTCAGCCAAAATTTCGGCGGCCTTCATGCGGGGACCAAAAGAGTCATAAAGAATCATCGAAACATCCGCGCAAACATCCAGGCCCAGCATATCCAGCAAAGCGAAAGGACCCATCGGCATGCCAAAACCGCGCATGGCGTTATCCATGTCTTCACCAGAAGCTGAACCTTCTTGATAGGCATAAGCCGCTTCATTGAGATAAGGCAGTAAGAGGCGGTTGACCAAGAAACCCGCGCATTCTTTCACCCGCACCGGCATCTTGCGGAGCGATTCAGCGAAAGCCACCGCGTCATCCACCGTTTCGGGAGAGGTTTGTAAACCCGGAATAACTTCAATGAGTTTCATGACCGGAGCGGGATTGAAAAAGTGAATGCCGATAACCTTTTCGGAATGCTTCACCGAGGAAGCGATTTGGCTGATGGAAAGAGCGGAGGTGTTGCTGGCCATAATGGCGGTTTCGGGCAATACCTTTTCGAGTTCCTGGAACACCTGGTGCTTCACCTTCATGTTTTCAAACACTGCCTCAATCACGAGGTCACAATCTTTAAAGTCATCATAAGAGGTGGTGCCGATGACCAGTTTCATCTTTTGGTCCATCTCGGAAGCGGTCATCTTGCCCTTATCCACGCGGCTTTGGTAAACCTTGCGGACCATCGCCAAACCCTTATCAACACGTTCTTGATCGGTGTCTTTCAAAACCACCGGAAGACCGGAAAAAGAAATGACCTGGGCGATACCCGCGCCCATGGCTCCCGCTCCAATAACACCCGCTTTATAGATGAACATTATTTCCTCCGGAAATTAAATTTTTAGTTCTCAGTTTTTAAATTTTAAACCAAAGAACATTCGGCTCCCCGTCGTGACAAGCTATTTATTAAACATCGAACTAAAATAATCCCTAAACCGTTCGTCAATTTGACGCATCATTGCACCATCTTCGATAGAAAGATCAAATCGGTTCGCAACATATGTCGTGCGTTTATGCTCTCTGTCAAAAAGATCAATAACCAGCCGAACATCCTTTAATGGTAATAGCTTTACCACGGGTCTTAATTTCGATGGCATTATCCATCTCTTTAATAAAACATCAATTTCGGCAGAGTCTAAAATAGTTTTTTTTGCTTGTTGTTTCCGAACATCTTTCGCAGTCGTGGCAATGCGAGTATCCACCTGCCAAGGATAATAGAAGACAATAGCTTCGACATATCTTCCTTTAATTTCCTCACTGGCGGGTTGGGCCCGACCGCTCAAAAATATAAACAAAAAAACGGAGACGAATAAAATAGATTTAATCGACATAAAACCGCTCTCCTCTAGCACACTGTCCAATGCGGGTCCCCATCGTGTCTTTCCATTAATTGCTTTTACTTCCGTTCGAGAACCATCGCTCCGCCCAAGCCGCCGCCGATACACATAGAGATCACGCCCAGATCCACATTACGGCGAGCCATTTCACGTAACCCAGTCAAAATCAAACGGGCGCCCGTCATTCCCACGGGGTGACCCAGGGCAATCGCTCCGCCATTCACATTGAGAATCTCACGGTTCATCTTCAAAACACGGTCGTCCGCCAAAATTTGGGCGGCGAAGGCTTCGTTGATTTCAATGAGCTTCATGTCTTTTAATTCCAATCCGCCTTTTTTGAGCGCCTTCGGAATGGCGTGAGCGGGACCAATACCCATGCGTTCGGGTTCCACGCCCGAGAAAGCGTAAGAGCGGATATAGCCCAGAGGCTTATAACCCAAGGCATCCGCCTTTTCTTTGCTCATCACCATCAAAACCGCCGCGCCGTCGTTAATACCGCAGGCATTGCCCGGGGTAACGGTGCCGTTTTCTTTAAAAATAGTCGGATAGGAAGCCAATGTCTGCTCATTCAAGGCGGCGTTAATGCCCTCGTCCTGGTTGACTGGCTCCGTAGCGACCACTTTACCCATGACCTTCTTCTGAACCATCACCGGGACAATCTCATCCTTAAATTTATTTTCCCTCTGGGCTTTAAAAGCCTTCTTATGACTTTGAACCGCGTATTCATCCTGCTCTTTACGGGTGATTTGAAACTCCGCCGCCAAAACCTCAGCGGTCTGGCCCATGACCAAATGACAGACAGGGTCGGTGAGACCTTCCATCAGGCTATCGATCATTTTGGAGTCCCGCATACGTTTGCCGAAACGCATGTCCCGGCTGACATAGGGGGCCTGGCTCATGGATTCGGTACCGCCCGCCAATTGCAAATCAGCGTCGCCGCATTGAATATTTTGGAAAGCGTTCACCACCGCCTGCATGCCCGAAGAGCAGTTACGTTGAACCGTATAGGCCGTTGCCTCTTTAGGAATGCCCGCTATTAGGGCCGCTACCCGGGCCACGTTAGGGGCGTCGGAGAATTGACCTACACAGCCCAGAATGACCTCATCCACTTCGGAAACTTTCAAGTTGTTGCGTTTGACCAGTTCACGAATGACCGTAGCCGCCATTTCCTGCGCGGTCACGTCTTTTAAAGCGCCGCCTAGGTTACCAATGGGAGTTCTTCCCCCGTCGACGATGACTACTTCTTTCATAAAAGCCTCCTAAAGTTTGAACCACCAAGGCACCAAGGGCACCAAGAAAATCAAAATCTTTCATCTTTTATTTTTTAAAAATCTTCCTTATCAATCCTACTTTGAAGTTCGACTTCTTGGTGCCCTTGGTGCCTTGGTGGTTAACTCTTCTTCAGTTTTGCCTTTTCTTCCTCAACCAATAAGCGTCTGAGCATTTTCCCCACCATGTTTTTCGGCAGCGACTGGCGGAATTCCACTTCTTTAGGAACTTTAAACTTGGCTAAACGAGTCTTACAAAAATCGATAATCTCCTGGGCTGTGGCCGTTTGGCCGGGCTTTAACACGATATAAGCCTTAATCTTGTCAACCAGCACCTCGTCCGGCACACCCGCCGCCACGCAATCCAAAACCTTTTCGTTTTGGAACAAGACTTCTTCCACGTCGCGGGGATAAACATTTTCGCCGCCCACCTTCACCATGTCCTTCTTGCGGTCCACAATGGCGAAGAAACCTTCCTCATCCATATAACCAATGTCACCGGTGTAGAGCCAGCCATCCTTTAAAACCATCGCGGTTTCTTCCGGGTGATTCCAGTAACCCTGCATCACTTGCGGACCCTTAATCACCAGCTCGCCGATCCCCTTCACCGGCATCTCCTGGGTACCCGTTTCCACATCCATAATCTTGGAATCCGTTCCCACAAAGGGAAGGCCAATCATGCCCATCTTGCGCCTGCCATAAACCGGATTGCAATGCGTGACGGGCGAAGCCTCGGTCAAACCGTAACCTTCGACCAGTTTTCCACCCGTCAGTTCCTCAAATTTCTTTTGAACTTCCTGGTGCAAAGGCCCCGCGCCGGAAATGCAGGCCTTGATGCTGTGGATATTGTATTTTTTAACGTCCGGATAATTGTTAATGGCCACATAAATGGCCTGAACACCGGGGAAAATGGAGACTTTATATTTATCCACCGCTTTCAAAACCTGAACCACCTCAAATTTAGGAATCAAAACCATGGAAGCTACCGTCACTAAAGCAAAGTTCATTCCGGCGGTCATGCCATAACTATGAAAAATGGGAATGGCCAACATGAAAACTTCGTTTCCGTTTTCTAAATGGGGGAGCCAATAGCGGCATTGATAGGCATTGGCCGTCATATTGCGGTGGGTCATGATGACACCCTTCGCCACGCCAGTGGTGCCGCCGGTATATTGAAGCAAAGCGGTTTTATCCATATCCAGCGGAACGTTCACCGGTTCCACCGAAGCGCTATCGAGTTCTTTCACAAAGCTGTGGTAAAGCGGCTCCTTCGGCCAATTCACCCAGGTCTTTTCTTTCTTCGCCTTCAAGGGATAAAGGGTATGAAGCAGCCAGGGGAAATAATCATTCACCCGAGTCACCCAGACTTTTTTGAGCCCGCACTGTGCCGCCACCTGTTTGAGAATGGGCACAAACCGGTCGAGAGAAACCACATATTGGGCGCCCGAGTCTTTTAATTGATGGGAGGTTTCACTGGCTGAATAGAGCGGGTTAAGCTGGGTTAAGATCGCGCCAGTTCGCAAAACAGCGTAAAAAGAAATAACCGCCGCGGGGCAATTGGGCAGGTAAAGCGCCACCCGGTCGCCCGGCTTGATGCCTTCGGCGATGAGAAGATTGGCGAATTGGTTCACCTTATCATTAAGCTCACCGTAATTAACGCGGGTGCCAAAGTAATAAATGGCGGGATGATCGGGAAACTTTTGGGCCGTATCGGCTAATACTTCGGGAAGAGTCTGCTGGGGATACTCGAGAGTTTTGGGCACTCCCTGGTCGTAAAACGCTAGCCATGGCTTGTCTTTCATAAGCTCTCCCTAAGTTTTAATGAGAGTGAAGCGAGCGTCAAATTAAGTTTAAGCTTCCCCTTCCCCAGTGTCAAACCTCAATAGCCCAAATTGTTTCAAAAGGTTGGGATAGAAAACTGGAGGAGGTTCGACTTAAACTGAGTGGCCTAACCCAGCATCTTTAACCACGAAGGGCACCAAGAGCACCAAGTGAATCACCAAGAAAGCCTTTAGGGTAGAAACTTAAAATTCTTGGTTTAGCTAAACAGATAAAACGGTTCACTTTGTGGTTTAACTTAGTGGTCTTAGTGAACTTAGTGGTTCAGACTGTATTTACAAACGAGAGTGTCCTTGACCCCAACCTTGATTCATATCCTCACCCAGGAGTTCAGCAAGACCCTGATTCAAAGCCGTCTCTCCCATATCGCCCAATCCTCCAACGAAACCGTTGAACTTAGTTTCTTTCACCCCGACCGGCCTCACCGGCACCTGGTGGTATCCCTTTTACCTTCAAACCCTATTATTTTCGCCGGTGTCGAAAAGGCCGCCGCCCTGCCCAAGCCGCCCAATTTTTGCCGGTCCCTGCGCAAGCATTTGGAATATGCCCAGGTCATGTCGGTCACCTCCGAACCCGGCAGCCGGATTATCCACTTCGGCTTTAAAACCTCCGAGGGTCTTTTCACTCTGGTATTCGAGGGTATCCCAAAGTACCCCAATTTCATCCTGCTGGATCCCCACATGGAAATTATCAGCGCCCTTCGATATAAGAACGACGTCGACCGGCCCGTGATGCCCCAAAGCCTTTACGCGCCTCCCCCCCAACCCGCCAAACCCAACTTGTGGACCATGGACGAAAAGGAATTTGGCCGTCAATGGGAAGCCGCAGGACACCCCGCCCTCAGCCTTTGGCTTAAAAACGATATCGCGGGCACGGACCCCGAACTCAATGCCTATTTAGAAAGTTTCGGCAAAGACGCGCCGTTAGAATGGAGTAAAACCAAGCGGGATATCGAAGAAAACCATTTCAAGCATTTCACTTTGTTGCCGGGCCCGCCGCCCACTCTCAAAATTTTTCCCAGCCACAGCGATAAGAATGAACATGCAAAGGTCTTCAACACCGCCAGCGAGGCGCTGGAAAACTGGTTCAAGTTGGAAATCCGCAATCATCACCGGCAAACCGAAAGGGTCTTAATCGAGCAAAACATCAACAAAGCCATCAAACACGAAAAACGGATTTTAGAAAAATTGAAAAAAGACCGCTCTGAGGCCCTTCGGTCCGACCAATACCAACATTGGGGCGAACTGGTCATGGCCCAGCTCCATAAAATTAAGTTTCATATGTCACAAGTGGATTTGGAAGATGTGGTCCGGGGCGGCCCCAACGCCATTACCATTCCGCTGGACCCCAGCGTTACCCCGCTTCAAAACGCCCAACGCTTCTTTAAAAAAGCGCAAAAAGGCTCGCGCGGTCTGGAGATGGTGGATAAAAGGGAAAAAGAAGTTCAACAGCGGTTGGAGGAGCTCAAATCCGCCCAGCGAAGCCTTCCTTCCCTTCTCACCCGGGAAGAAATAAAAAAAGCCTTTCAGCAGTTGTTCCCCGTCAAAAAAGAACTGGTGGAAAAGCCTAAAAAGGCTAAAGAAGAAAAGGTTCCCACCCCCAATATAATCCGAAATAAATTGAGCAAAGAATTTGAGCTTTGCGTGGGCACTTCGGCCGCCGCCAACGAATATGTGACTTTTCAATTGGCCCAGCCCGAGGACTTATGGTTTCACGTGAGGGATTTGCCGGGAGCCCATGTGGTTTTACGGCGTCTGCAAAGGGACAATGTTGTTACGGACGACTTAATCCTATTAGCCGCCAAAGAAGCCGCACTCCACAGCAAAGCGAAGCCTGGCGCCAAAGTCACCGTCAGCTATACCTTTAAGAAATTCGTGAAGAAAATACCCGGCGCGCCCATGGGCATGGTGAGCATGACGAAGGAAAAAAGCCTCGTCATCATTATTTAAAAAGCAAATTTAATCTGAACCACAAAGGGCACTAATGGCACCAAGATAATCTTTTGATTAAGAATTTCAAAAATCAAAAATTGTTTGCTTTACTTGGTGCCCTTGGTGGTTAAAGATTTTTTTAGGAACTCTGAAGCGCCCTTCAAAACCCAAACTTCATTCCCCTCCACTGAAAAGTAAGGTCGATAGTTCTTAAGAATAAACTCATTAACGACCGGAAATTTCTCATCATTACCGATTCCATCAACGCGGTAAGACCAATCCTCATCCCGATAAAGAATCCACTTAACCTTTTTATCCGCCAAATCCCGCACAACCTCTTCCTGAGCCGGTTTCGGCGCTGCGATCCAAAGATAGGGGTAACGCGTCGGACAGGGCTGATCTAAAAGGTAATACCAGGAAGCCTCGGAGGTGAATGTAAAAAAGCCATCATCCTTGTGGATAAGTGGTTTCAGCTTTTCCACCAAATCCTGTTGGTTCTTCAAAACAAAAGAATCATCGGGTTCGCCCACAGGAAAATTGGCGGCAATCACATTACTCCTTCCATCCCGTACTAACGCCAGAATGAGGATGAACCCCGTCAAAAGAACGACCGTGGTTTTACCCACAGCAGGACAGAGAGATGACTTCGAAAAATAAACCTTGGCTGTTTGAAAAAGAATATAAAAAGTGAGCAAATAAAGCGGCAAAAGACTGTAGATCAGATGTTCCAAATCGGCCCGGACAAGAACATTACGAAAATAAAATACCGACAGGGTAAAAAGCGTGATTTCCACCAAATGTTCCGTAAAGAAAATCCTTACACCGCCCCAACCTTGAGCGAAGAAGGAACGAAGCCCGTTCCAAACCAGTCTATAAAAATGGACCGCGATTAAGACACAAGCTGAAAAAAAACCGATTTGATGGATGGAACAGGGGATTTTTTCAGAAAGCTCTTTGAACCGCGGCATTTCCACAAAAGTAAACCGCAGAAAGGAACCCCAGGCACCCTGAAGCCAAAAGGAAAGCAGAGCCAACCCCGCTATCAGCCCCACGAAAAAAAATAACAGAAAGCTTCTTTTCAAATGACCCGCGAAAGAAAAGCCAAAAATAACGAAAAGTAAAAAGGTTGCGGCCGTTAGGTAAACGCCCCGATCCACGGAATAACCCAGGGCGATGACCGGAACAAAAGACAGAAGAAAAGAAAATGTCCTAAAAAGCCCGGACGCCTTCGACTTTTTTTCTTTTAACCACTCCGTCAAAATTAAAAAAATAAAAATAAAAATAAAAGTTAAAAAATCTCTCGCTGGAATAATTAAAAAATTAAACCCGGCCCAAAAGAACTGATGCCGGAAAAAGGCTTGAACCAGATTTTCGGGATTCAACACAGGAACAAAAACAGTTCCCAAAATATTAAAACAAAAACTAACATATCCGACTGCCAGTACAGATAAACCGCCAAAAGCCCACCAGTAGTCCTTTTGAAAAAGCCGGCAAAGCAGCAAGGCCAGCCCAATCCAGGCTAAAATCTTTAACGCTGATTCAAAAACCCGTTCAGCCGCGATGCCTTTACCCAGAAGAGCGAAAGCCCAAACTGACCGCAAAGGGTCTTGAATCATTCCATGAAAAAACAAAAAATCCTGATAGGGCTTTTCGCCTTGAAGATCGGAAACCGCCGATCCCAGGGACTCACCCTCGTGGTAGGAATCGAATCTTCCAAAAGCGTGATAGGTCGGCACATTGATCGCGATCAAAACCGCGTAGCCCACCAATAAGGCCAATAGAAGCCTGGTCTTACCGGATTCGGGAATAGGCTTTAGCCTGGCTGTCCGCTGGGAATGAAAATGACTGTCTAAAATCCAATGAGGTTTCAAAAAGGCCATCAATAGCAGAAGGAAAGACGGCAGGCTCACGAATAGACAAAAACGAAGAACGTCATTGGAGGGGTTAAACTGAATTTTTGTGCAGTAACCCACCACTTGAAATGGATTTTTAAAAGGCAAAGAAATCGAATCCCATATTAAATAACCCGATAAAACACCCAAACCAAAAATACAAAAGACTAAAAACATTTTTCTGGAAGAGGTACCCATTTCTCAATATTACCTGTTTTGTGGATTCTTGAGCGGTTTAAGACGAAAAGAATGAGGCTATTTTGAGACGTAAATCACGGTTCGCTTCGAGGGAACCCAACCCGCGTTTTTAAAAAGCTTTTCGTGTTTTCCGCGGAACGCTAAAGCCATGATATTTTTGATCTTTTTACGTTTTTGAAACTGTTGGACTGATTTTAAAAGCCCCGATTCAATACCCTGGTTTTGGAAATAAGGATGAACCGCCGTTTCCAAAAGCTCCCCATAAATTTCCTGGGCACCCTGCCGCGTTTGAAGAAAAGCGAACCCCACGGGATGACCAAAAACAGTGGCCACCCAACCGGTCACTTGAGAATCCGAAAGAATTTGAGAAACCCGCTTTTGCGCGGTCAACAGGGTCCATTTTTCTAAAAAGGGTTCATGAGAAAAACAGGATTGAAAAACCAGCGTTAAAGGCGACTTATCGCTTTTCTGAACCGGCCGGATTTTAAAAGGCGCTTTTTGTTTCAAGCGGATTTCCGGTGATCATCAACCCAGTAGCCCCAGGCTACGAACAGAAGCTCAACCTGGCCCACCACCGCGACCCAAACCGGACTTTTAGGAGCGGTCATCAAAAAGAGGTCGGCGAAAACAGCTACCATCGCCGCGCACATTCCAAAAAAGATCCATTGACCAACCGAGTCTTTGGCTTTGGTAGACGTTAAATAAATCCAAAGTCCGGCGGCGAAAAGAAGAACCTCCACAATAATGGTGCCCGGCACTGAATTCCACAAACCTAAACCCCACTTAATATCCATGGGATTTCCGGAGGGCAAAAGATGCATGTCCGGGCGGTGAAAAATCACATTCAAGAACCAATGGCTGATAACCAACCCCGCGATCACCAAAGACGTCTTTTCATTTTTAGAAAGAATGAGAGAAATAAACCCCAAAAAAATCGCCCAGGCCAAAGCCATGACCAAACTATGGCTCAAAGAATAATCGGTAAAATCGATCGATACGACCTTAGTAACCCCCGGGGAGATAGCCACCGTCTCCCAGCCCAAAAGTAAAAAAAGCGACCAGAGCAAATCCAGCCAAACCGACGCCAGAAAAAGCGTCCCGAGCGATACTTTCGGAGCCCATTTTTTTGCCGCAAACCCTACCGCAAAATGTCCAAGAAACATACCGCCTCCTTAGTGCCGAGTTAAAGAAACCGTCAAAGCCGCCAACCCCACAATGAGCGCCCCGCCCGAAAGCCATTTCGAATTTAAAAAATCATCCAGCGCGTTGTGGGGGCCCTGATCCGTCTTGTCTAATTTTGCCACTTGTTCTTTTAAAATACTGATATCTTCTGTGTCGTCGCGCAAATCTTTATGCATTACTGTTATTTCCTGCTGCATCTCGGTGTCGGTGACCATTTTCTGATCTACTTTTTTTTCCACTTCCATCATGTGATCTTCCGATTTTTTAATATCCTCTTGTACCCGGTCCAAAAGCTTTTTAACCAGCTTTAATTGTTCCTGGTTACCCGCCTCGGACACCTTTAAATCCTCATTGTCTTTCTGAATAGCCTGAAGGGTTTCTCCCCTTTTATCAAAGACGCTCTGCAAAGCGGAAAGTTTGTCATCCAGTGTTTTAAAAGATTCCTTTAGATTATTAAAATCTTCACGGCTCGGACCCGGTATGGGCGTGGCCGTAGGCGCAACTGAAATAGCCGTATTCGTGGCTATCGGCGTCGCTCCCGAAGTAATATCGGGTGTGGGCGTCGCCGACAGCGCGGCGATCATTTTTTGCAAGCGGTTTTCCAGCTTCCAGGCTGAAACTTTTCTCGCCTTAATATCGTCTTCCTTACCTTTAACGATATCTAAAAAAGCCTGCAGATCAGAAACCTGAAAAATTTTGGCTGACTGAAGGGTCTTTATATCCGCGGCAATGACATAGTCTCTGGCTTTTAAAATCGCGTCCGTAATGTCATCTTCCGTGAGCGCTTTATGGGAAAGGTAATAATCTTTTTTATCCGCCAAATAACCCGCCTTGGCCAATTGCTGAACCGTCTGGATCTCGTCGTCCGAGGCCGCTTCGGCTTGAGGTGTGGCTTGGAGGGCATCTTGCGCTAAAACAACCGCCACCATTCCGGGAATCATCACCATCATTAAAGCTAAAAAGGCCGCCAGGGTTTTTAAATACAAAGATTTAATTTTCATGAACCGTCCTAAACATTATTAACAAATGACTAGCGAAGTTTTACGGTTTCTTTAGCGGGAGAGGCTATTTTGATTTCGTAAAAGTAATCCAAAACCGACACAAAGGTAAAGCCGCCGCCCATAATGACAAATAAAAATTCCAAGGCGCCTGAAGTCACATCATCCCAAACAGCGCCGCAGGTGAAAAAGCTGATTATTCCCACAACGACTAACACACCCCAAAAAAACAAATTGGCGTAAAAGTATCCCTGAAATGAAACGGGGTTGTTTTCAGTTTTTTTGACCATCTTGGAATCAGCCATATTCACCTCAGAATTTCGCCCGGGAGCCGGGCTTAACTACCGGCAAGCCTTGCTTGCACAGCGGGCAATCTTGTTCTTCCCAGCTTTCGACTTTCAAAGAAGCCAAAGACTTCAGGGGAACATTAAACAGGTTTTGCGCCTCACCGCCGGTCCGGTCAATCAGACAACCCACCCCCGCCAGTTGAGCGCCCATAGACTCTAACACTTTAATGGATTCTTTTACGGACTTCCCTGTGGTGATAATGTCCTCAATGGCGAAGAATTTTTCGCCTTTTTCCACGGTAAAGCCCCGGCGCAGTTCCATCGCGTCGGTTTCTTTATTACGTTCCGTAAAGATCGACCTTACTTTTAAGGCCCGGGCCAGTTCATGTCCGACAAAAAGACCGCCCATGGCCGGAGAAAGAACTAATTGGACGCCGAGAGGCCTCACTTGTTCCGCCAAAGCCGCGCAAAACTTTTCAGCGATCCAGGGATATTGAAGAACTAAAGCGGATTGAAGATAGCGGTCGCTGTGACGGCCGGAGGATAAGCGAAAGTGACCTTTTAATAGGGCATTGGTTTCTTCATAGGTTTTAAGGACTTCGGCGCTATCCATGCGACTCCTTATTTAAAGTAAGGTTTCATTTCATCGACTAGCTTTTGGGCTTCGCGGCGGGCTGCTGAGGCAAAATCCGAACCCGAGGAAGCATATAACACTTGGCGGGAAACATTCACTAGGATTCCATAACCGTTTTTCGAGCGGCCCGTTTCAAGAACATCCTTGAGGTCGCCGCCTTGAGTGCCCACTCCCGGTACCAGAAAAACCGTATCCGGCACTAATTGACGCAGATCTTTAATGTATTGGGTTTGAGTCGCCCCGACCACCAACCCGACCTCGCCCTTTTTGCCCTTGCCCCACCCCGCCGCGGTTTGAGCCACCCACTCGTAAAGCTTATGGCCATTTTGAAGGGTTTGTAATTGGAAATCCGCTGACGAGGGATTAGACGTCAGACAGAGTACAAAAGAGCAGGTTCCCGGATAGTCCAGGAAAGGCTCAATGGAATCCTTCCCCATATAAGGAGACAAGGTCACTGAGTCAGCCTTCAGGTTTTCGTAAAAGGCTTTAGCATAAGCTTGGGAGGTATTACCGATATCCCCCCGTTTGGCATCCATCACTAAAATCGCGTCCACCGGAATAGCGCCGCGGAGCTTTTCGAGAACCGCCATACCCTCAGCCCCGAGAGACTCAAAAAAGGCCATATTGGGCTTATAAGCGGCGGCTAAGTCTTTGGTGCTTTCAATGATAGCTTTGCAAAACTCCAAGGCACCCTTCGCGTCTTTGGAGAGGCCGACTGGCAGCTTGACCAAATCCACATCCAATCCCACACACAGGCAGCCACCCGTACGTTTTATGGCCGACTTCAGCTTTTCAGAAAAAGACGTCATGGACCCCCGCTCAAGCGCTTCGTTTTGATGAAAATTTCAAGGTTTAACGGCAAACTCATTGTAACGAAAGCTTTTTACTAAAGTTACTCTTATTTAATTGGACGTTTCTATGCTTTCCTCACCAATAAATAAACGAGGTGTTCAATGCACTCCAACTCACTCAAAAACTCTTCCGTTATGCACATATGCGACTTTTGCAAAGCACAAGGCTTATTAGACCAAACTATTTTTAACCATGAGGGTTGGTATTACTGCCAGAATTGTTTGGCTGAACTTTCAAAAATTTCCAAAAGGCTTCAGCAAAAACAGGAGCAACCCAGTTTATTTTGACTGCTCAGGCCATTTGATAATTTCCAACCGCACATGAGCGGTCCCGGTATCGCTGATGCCAACCGCTTGCGCTGCCGATTTTGACAAATCAATAATCCGTCCCAAAACATAAGGTCCCCGGTCATTGATTCGAACCTCGACACTTTTACCGTTATCTAAATTATTCACCTTCACCACCGTACCTAACGGTAATGTTTTGTGGGCCGCGGTCATAGCGTACATGTCGTAAATTTCACCGTTGGAAGTCAGCCGTCCCTCAAAATCCGCGCCATACCAGGAAGCGATTCCCTCCATTTCGTTTTTCCATGCGTCCGGACCTAAATTTTTAAAGTCGTCAGGACTTTCAAACTGAGTTTTCGACGAAGAGTGATCTTTCGAACCCTCACGGCTCGATGGCAACATTTGACGAATAGGAACGCAACCGGTTAACGCGGTTAACCCAACGCTTAAAATGAGAAAAGAGAAAAACGAAATCTTCATTTTTTCACCTTCAATAGAGATCGGCAAAGTCTAGCGGGCAAAAAGGGTCCTTCGTAGATATAGCCAGTATAAACCTGGACCAGACTGGCGCCCGCTTCGAGTTTTTCCAGAACATCCTCCGGAGTGAAAACCCCGCCCACCGCCACCAATGGCACCTTCCCCTTCATGAAACGGGAAAGTGATTTTAGAATTTCCGTTGCCTTTTTCCTGAGAGGTTGGCCCGACAAACCACCCTCCGGATATTTACCGGACGGCAAACCCCTGCGGGAAAGGGTTGTATTTGTGGCGATGAGCCCCGCGCAGCCAGCGCTAAGAGCGGTTGAAGCTGCCTCTTTCAGAGGTTTGTCTTCGAGATCAGGAGCCAATTTAAGCAGAACCGGTTTGCCCTTGGCTTCTTTGACCAAAGCGGTCAAAAGCTTTTTGAGGGGTTTGGCTTCCTGAAGCTTTCGAAGCCCCGGCGTATTAGGAGAACTGACGTTCACCGCGAAATAATCCGCGTAAGGTTTTAAATAGCTCATGGATTCCAAATAATCCTCTACCGCCTCTTCCAGCGGCGTTACTTTGCTTTTCCCAATATTGATACCGATTGGGATCGACGGCCAATGCCCTGTCTCCTTTAATAGTTTCAAGTTTTGGGCCGCTTCAGCCGAGCCGGGGTTAGGAAAACCCATTTTATTAATCAGCGCTTTTTGATCTGGATAGCGAAAAACACGTGGAGCGGAATTACCCTCTTGCGCTCTGGCGGTAAAGGTGCCTAACTCCGCGAAACCAAAGCCCACTCTTTCCCATGCCAGGGGCAGTTGGCCCTTTTTATCTAGGCCGGCGGCCAATCCAATAGGGTTGGGAAAGGTTAAACCAAAAATAGTTTTTTCTAAACGGGGATCCGAAACTCTTAATGCGGGAGAAAAAAGTGGAAGCAGCGGTTCTAAAACTCGAAGAGAGCTCAGGGCCACCTTATGGGCGGTTTCGGGCTCCATCTGGAAAAGCATTTGTTTGATCAGTGAGTACAAAGTGATTCCATCACTCGAAGTCGTTTCAGAATAGAGGGTTAAAACTGGGGTTTCAACCCCGAATTGGGTCCTTCACGCCGGCCTCTTGAAAGCCTTTGGCTCTCAAAAGACAGGAATCACAGCGTCCGCAGGCGGTACCGTTGGCTTTCGGGTCATAGCAGGAATGGGTGAGGCCATAGTTCACTTTCAGTTTTAAACCGGTCTTAATAATTTGAGCTTTACTCATGCGAATGAGCGGAGTGTGTATTTTTAACTTCCAGCTTCCCTGCACACCCTTTTTGGTCGCCAGCTTCGCCAGACGCTCAAAGGCCCGAATGAATTCGGGACGGCAGTCCGGATAGCCGCTGTAGTCCAGCGCGTTGACCCCAATAAAAATATGTTCCGCCTGTAAAACTTCCGCCCAGGCCAAAGCCAGGGAGAGAAACACCGTGTTGCGGGCCGGAACGTAAGTGGAAGGAATACTCTTGCCAATAGCTTTTACCGTGGCCTGCTTAGGGACTTTTATTTTTTTGTCGATTAAAGAAGAGCCACCAATCGCGGTCAAAGGCACTTCGAGTTCTAACTGTTTCTTTACACCAAAGGCTTGAGAAACTCTTTTCGCCGCTTTTAATTCCACCTCATGGCGCTGACCATAAAAAAGAGTGAGCGCGTAAAGTTCAAACCCCTGCTTTTTAGCGAGGGCCAAACAGGTAGTGGAGTCAAGCCCCCCCGAAACGAGAACGACAGCTTTTTGCTTACTCATAGTTATCTTTCCTTAGTGTCTTCAGGCCAGATGTATTTATGCATTTGAAGCTGAAACCGGACCGGTAGCCGGTCGGCAGTAATCCACTCGGCTAAATCCGAGGGTTTTAAATGTTCGAAAGCAGAAGAAAACAATAACGTAAACTTTCCCACCAGATTGTGCTTTTGAATAACCGATTTGGCGTAATCGTAATCTTCCCGATCTTTAATGACGAATTTGAGTTCGTCTTGATGAGAAACCATCTTTTCAAAGTTACTCCAAAGATTGCGGGCTTCCTCGCCCGAGCCAGGGCATTTAACATCTACAATCTTCACCACGGCCTTAGGTACCCGGGCCACATCGACGGCGCCGCTGGTTTCTAAAAGAACTTGATACCCCTTGGTCAGAAGGGCATCCATCAGTGGATAGACCCCTTCTTGCTCCAATGGCTCCCCGCCGGTTATTTCCGCCAAGCGAATCCCACAGGCATCCACCTTGGCAAGTACATCTTCCAACCCGTTATCCACACCCTCATAAAAGGCATAAGCCGTATCACACCAGGTACAGCGCAAGGAACAGCCAGTCAGGCGGATAAAAACACAGGGCAACCCCGCCCAGGTCGATTCGCCCTGAACGCTGAGGTAAATCTCGTTTATTTTGAGTGTGTTTTTTGTCGCCATGCTCATAGGCCCGCAGTTTAAACGAATCCGCCAGCGTTGAAAATGGGCCTATTTATATAAAACCCCGCCTTGAACCATGGAAAAATCTTCTTAGTATTGATGTAGCAATCCTGCGGATTCCCTCCAAATTGAAGGTTTTGTTACCTTTTCGGATGTTTTCTTGTATGATTTCATCTCCTTCGGAACCGCGAGGTTCACTTAGGAGAATCAAATTTTTAAGTTAGTAGAAAGGTTGTTGCAGCATGGCACAAGGTACAGTGAAGTGGTTTAAGAATGAAAAGGGTTTCGGTTTTATCTCCCAAGACGGTGGCGAAGATGTATTCGTTCACTTTTCGTCTATTCAATCAGATGGATTCAAGTCCCTGAATGAAGGTGACCGCGTGGAATTCGAAGTTTCACAAGGTGATAAGGGTCTGAAGGCTGAGAACGTCCGTAAAATATAATTTTACGAGCTTCACAAAAGCCTCTGAGGGAAACCTCAGGGGCTTTTTTTATGTCCCGATATATTTTCTCCAGGGCCTACCAGTTGTTACACAAGGCCTGGGTTCTTCGGTAATTAGCTGGCGTATCAAGTTTTCCATTTTCCCGGGTAATTTCATTTTTATAAGCCCGCAGTATCGGATCAACAATTTGATTCAGTTTCGCGGCAATAATAGCTTTCCCATTATTCATGGACACGACGCTCATGGGATGAGCTTTGGTTGGAATCGACCGGCTTTTCTTGAGCGCCCGCTCGATTCGGAGTCGGTATTTTGCTAAAACCCTTTTATCAATAGCGACGTGTTGATTTTCATGATTCAAAATCACTCGATAGGGGCAAGACCCTTCCGGGTATTGGCTTGAGATATAAACATTCATTTGAGAATAGGAAAAACTCACATCCACCGAATCTACCCAAACACAAAATCCATCTCCATTCGAATGTTCCAATCCGCCAATCTGATAATCCATCTTGAACTCATGCTCCGCTAAGGTCACACCGGGGCTATGAACCAGATTATTATGAAATTTAACGTTTCTCATTTGTTCGATTTGATGAGTGGTGTAGTTGTGAAAATGGATAACCTGAACGGGATGAGTAATCACATGAAAAACAGACTTTGGGTTAAAGTGACGGTCTCCATCACAATCCATGGCATGAAGCGGCGGGCCACAAACCATCGCCAAAGAAAAACATCCCATAATTAAATGATAAAACTTCATTAAATATCACCCAATAGAGTCATCAAAGACTTTTTTTCACTGAAGGCTTTGGACGCAACCTCAAACGGATCAATGGTTTTCCCATTCTTATGAATCACTGAGGGCAAAAAAGAAAACTGCTTCAAAGAAGGATCCGACTTAAAAAACCATTCCCAACCCTTGGTCCGGCAGAGAGTTTCACCAATATAAACACCCACAATGCCCAAGCGAATTCTGCCGCTTTCCTCATCCTCAACTTCCATTAAAAGCTCAGGCAAATAAAGCCCCAAACGATTGAGCGAATCCAAGGTGAAATCCGGCTTAATCTCCCTCAAATCCTCGTCCACATTGCGGACTAAACGGGTGACATAGCGCCCCGCGTTGACCACATCATTGTGGTCAAAAGTTTTTGGTACTTTGCGGTTTTGCCCCGCCTGAAATACCCAGACCTTGGCCTCTGACCTAACTTGCAGAATGGCCCACCAATATTCCAACGCTTTAAAGGCGGCATAAATGCCCGCCGCGGTTGCTATGATTTCCACCCATCCCGCTGGAGCCAAACGAAAAAACGAGTTGGGATACTTATTGTTTAATACAGGGATTAACGAAAACAGAGCGGCCAAGGCAAAGTAGGGTTTGGGTGAGTAAAGGATTTTGGATTTCAAAACTCAATCCCCTCTTTCGAGAGAACTTTTTGGTCGAAGTAATGCTTTTCTTTGCGCATCTCCGTCACCAAATCAGCCTTTTCGACCAGTTCAGGCCAAACCTGATGGCCCGTCATCACTAATTCACAAGGGCGGTTTTGAAGATAAAGCTCCACTAACTTCATCACTTCTTCCTGAGTCAGCAGTTTGCACATGACCGCGGCCAAGATCTCGTCCAAAATCAGAAGATCAACCTTGCCTTCGGTTAGTAGTTCTTTAGCTTTTGCTAACCCTTTTTGAGCCTCCTCAAAATCACCCGGTTCATTTTTAAAACGAAAAGCATTGGGCCCTAAAACCCGTTCTTTACCGAAGGGCAGAAGTTGAAGTTGGGGAAACCCCCGTAAAAGCTTACGCTCCGAGTAATGTTCATTGACCCCGTCATAACCCTTGTCGAATTGAATGAGCGCTACTTTTTTACCCGCGCCTAAGGCACGAATCGCCAAACCAATAACCGACGTGGTTTTGCCTTTGCCATAGCCGTAATAAATGTGAAATCGGTTTTCCATGGATGAATCTTAAGGGAAAACCGAATATGAAGATAGGCGGGAACCCTATGAGAGAACCTAAATCAGCGAAAACCCTAAAGAATTAAACCTTCAAAATCGTCCGCAGGGCTAATTGCCTGACGTTTTTCTTAAAATCTTGATCCAACATTAAAAAATTCAATCCGCATTGATAACGGTCAATCCAGGTCACCTGGCTGAACGCCCCAACAACATTATTTTTAGCGAGTTCGACCTCGACTTTAAAAAGACTGTTCGCGTTAAGCTTTTTCATGTTGTCAATCCGCAAACCGCCTTCGCTAATATCATGCGAGAAGATTTCAAAGGGTTGAGGATGTACTTCAAAGATGTTGCCGGATTTAGAGAGAATGATCGCCGAAACTCGGAGCAGTTTCCGAAATTTAAACCGTTTGAATTCTCTTTTTTCCATGACTTTGTTCATGCGTCCCCCGTGGTGCTTTCAAGTCGGCCTTGAGAAAAAGAAAGATGTGGAAACTTAAAGCCGGAGCTAGTTTAAGTCCCGTAGGGTCATGCGCAAATCGAAAACAGACCGAAAGAGGGTAAACCGTTTCCCTTATCCGCACACTGGCCGCGCTAAAGCTTTATTTAATATCATTCGATTGGCGGGCCGCACCCGGCGAAGTTTCCGGGTATAAAAAAGCCCGGCATCATCTTTAGGATGAAGACCAGGCTGGTCAAAACCGCCGTGTTTAAGCGGTTACATGTAACAGTGGTGATACCGGTTCCAAACGAGGCGGTGATAGCGGTAGTCCACTACCCAACCACGGCCGCGCACCCAGTGACGGTAAGCAACGCGGTGATAAGGCGGCGCGCAAGGAGCGGTGTAACCAGCGGTGATATTGACGTCGGCTTGAGCCAACGAAGCGGAAGCCATTGTTAGAACCAGAACGAGAAGCGCGATAATCTTTTTCATGTGAGTCCTCCGTGTTTATTTGTTGTCTTCTTGCTTATAAGACGAACACAGAGGGACTGCGGTTGCAAAACAAAAGGGGGCCTAATGGCCCCCTTTCTCGATTTCCGGAAAATTCTGTTTAGGAGGATCAAAAAAAAAGAACCGTGGACCTAAGTCCACGGTTCTTTATAAATTCAGGTCATTCAACTTCTACGGCTTCAGCTCACGGGCGCGCTTCCCAATCATCCGCTGGCGTCATGTCCCCTTTGCCAGCCTTGGGCGCCTTGCCTGTATTGGGATCGATCGTCTCCTTCTTACCCGTTTTCGGGTTCGTCGTCGTGATCAGGCCCGTCTTCTTGTTGAAGGTTCCCAGCGTTCCCGTCCCGGGGCAGATTGTCTCCAGCTTGCCCGTTTCCGGATTCGTGGTTGTCACAAGGCCCGTGTAGGGATCGACCGGCAGGTCTTTTCCGGTCTTCGGATCCACTAACACTGCCTCGCCCGTCTTCGGATTGGTCGTTTTGACCAAGCCTGTGCTTTTGTTATAGGTTGCCGGCTCGCCGGTCTTCGGATCAAAGCTTTCTTCTTCCTTGATCTTGCCGGTGGCCATCAGGCCGCCCTTCTCCCCTTTCTTCTCGGGTGCCGTCACCGTCACCAGACCCGTCTTCGGGTCATAGGTTCCCGTCGTGCCCGTTCCTGGATAAAGCGTTTCTTCCTTATGGGTCTGCGGGTCGATCGTCGTCACCAGACCCGTCTTTGGGTCAGCCTTCAACGGCTCGTCGTTCTTCGGATCAACCAGCACCGGCTTACCCGTTTTCGGATCAGTCGTTTGGATCAAGCCCGTGTTTTTGTTGTAGGTGGCCGGCTCGCCGGTCTTCGGGTCAAACATCTCAACCTTCCCACCCTTGACTGTTGTCAAGCCCTCAGTCTTCGAGCTTCCGCCCACCACTATCAAACCGGTCTTTTCGTCGAACGTTGCCGCCGTTCCCGTCCCCGGGAAGACTGTCTCGGTCTTGCCCGTCTCGGGGTCCTTCGTGGTCACGAGACCCGTCTTCGGGTCGGGAACCAGCATCTTGCCGGTTTTCGGATCGAGCAATTCCGGCTCGCCGGTCTTCGGGTTGGTGATCTTCCCGAGGCCCGTCTTCGGGTTGATCGTCACCAGCTCACCCGATGTGGTGAAGATCTCGGTCTTTTTGATTTCACCTTTCATTTCACCTTTTGTTCCTTCTTCACTAGTCGTTGTTATCAGGCCCGTCTTAGGGTCATAAGTCGCCGGCTTACCGTTCTCCGGTTCGATCGTCTCTTCCTTGCCCGTAGTCGGGTTCTTCGTCGTCACCAGGCCCGTCTTAGGGTCAACCGGCAGCGCCTCGCCGGTTTTCGGATCGATCAACTCGGTTTTGCCCGTCTTCGGGTTGGTCGTCTTCACCAGGCCCGTGTTTTTGTTGTAGGTTGCCGGTTCGCCTGTCTTCGGATCGAACGACTCCTCCTTGCCGGTCTTCGGGTTCTTCGTCGTAACTAGGCCCGTCTTGGCATCAAACTTGGCCAACGTCCCTGTCTGCGGATCGATCGTCTCTTCCTTGCCAGTCTTCGGGTTCGTTGCCGTCACTAAGCCCGTCTTGGGGTCGGCCTTTAGCGGTTCTCCGGTCTTCGGATCGACCACTTCCTTCTTGCCCGTATCCGGGTCAGTGATCGTGATTAGGCCCGTCTTCTCATTGGCTTTGACAACCTTGCCTGTCACTGGGTTCACCGTTCGAGACACGCCGTGATCGTCGATCGTCCCCAAACCCGTCTTCGGGTTGATCAACTCCTGAATGCCCGTCTTCGGATCAGTTGTCTGTATTAAACCCTTAGAATTGATCACCGCCGGCTCGCCCGTCTCCGGATCGACGGTCACCAACTTTTTGGTTTTCGGGTCCATGGTTGTCACAAGGCCCGTCTTCGGGTCAGCTGGCAGCACCTTGCCGGTCACCGGATCAATGATTTCAGGCTTATGGGTCTTCGGGTTCAACGTCTGCGCTAATCCTGTCTTTTGGTTGACCACCATCGGCTTGCCTGTTTTGGGATCGAGCAAACCAGATTTGGCGGTAGTTTTGGAATTGTTCTTTGAATTGTCCTTCGGCTTGCCCAAATTCGTATTGGCACCCATATTAGCGATCAACTTATTTTGCTGGGCGAAGGAAAGCGTTGTAGAAGAGCCGAGCAAAGCCATCGACATCAAGACCATCAGTGTTTTTTTCAAAACTATTCTCCTGTGATTAATTTCAAACGCCAAATTCAATAAACAAGTTTCTCATCATAAAAATCAGTGTTGAATTGATCCTCTGGAATGCCCAAAGATCAGGTGGAATGATACTCCTGTAAGCTCTTCACCTTCAAGTCTCGCTTCGTCATGGCCTCAATACCATTGGCCGCCGCGGCGCAGGCCGAAAGCGTGGTAATACAAGGCACCCCATAGACCACCGCGGTGCGGCGGATCTGAAAATCATCCGAACGGGGCCCCTTACCGGCGGGCGTGTTCATGATGAGCTGTACTTCCCCGTTTTTGATCAGATCCACCACATTGGGACGGCCCTCATGCACTTTGCGAACGACCGTTACTTCCATTCCATTGCTGGTCAAGGCTTGCGCCGTGCCCTGGGTGGCGACGATCTTGAAACCCATGTCGATCAAACGCTTGGCGATAAAAATGGCCGTACGCTTGTCCTTATTCTTGACTGTCACGAACACCGTACCCTTCAGAGGCAAAGCGGAGTTGGCGGCCATCTGGCTCTTGGCGAAGGCCATCCCAAAGTCTTGGTCGATACCCATGACTTCACCGGTTGACTTCATTTCAGGTCCCAAGACCGTATCCACACCGGGGAATCGATTGAACGGAAAGACCGCTTCTTTGACCGCGATATGCTTCAAGAAAGAAACTTCCTTCACCTTGAGTTGGGCAACGGTCTTACCCGACATGATCCGGGCAGCTACCTTGGCCCAAGAGGTGCCGGTCACCTTTGAAACAAAGGGCACCGTGCGCGAGGCACGGGGGTTCACTTCCAAAACATAGACCATGTCGTTCTTAATGGCGTACTGCACATTCATCAGGCCCTTCACCTTCAGGCTCAAAGCCATTTGACGGGTGTATTTGCGGATATTTTCCAGTTGGTCTTCCCTTAACGTAAAAGGCGGAATGACGCAGGCCGAGTCACCCGAATGAATACCCGCCTCCTCAATGTGTTCCATAATCCCGGCGATCACCACTTCTTTACCGTCAGATACGCAATCCACATCCACTTCAATAGCGTCTTCTAAAAAGTGATCGATCAAGATGGGCTTATCCGGCGCGGCTTCCGCCGCCTTTTGCACAAACTCGTCCAACGAGGATTCGTCATACACAATTTCCATCGCCCGGCCACCCAGTACATAAGAAGGGCGAACAACCACCGGATAACCCACTTTGCGGGCTACCGGCTTGGCTTGTTTCACGTTCATGGCGATGCCGTTATCCGGCTGGCGGATTTTGAGACGCTTGAGCATGGCCCCAAACTGTTTGCGGTCTTCGGCCACGTCGATAGACTCCGGCGAAGTGCCGATAATAGGCACCTTGGCCTTTTTCAAGCTCAGCGCCAGTTTCAGCGGGGTTTGCCCGCCAAACTGCACAATGACGCCCTTAGGTTTTTCACGGTCCACAATGTTCATCACGTCTTCAAAAGTCAGCGGTTCAAAATAAAGTCTGTTCGAGGTGTCATAGTCGGTTGAGACCGTTTCGGGGTTGTTGTTGACCATGATGACTTCATAGCCGTCTTCACGCAGGGCAAAGGCGCCGTGCACACAGCAATAATCAAATTCAATCCCCTGGCCAATGCGGTTAGGCCCGCCGCCAAGGATCATGATCTTGTTTTGCTTGGTTGGGGCCGACTCGGTGTCCTTACCCGAGAAGGATGACTTACCCAGTTCATAAGTAGAGTAGAGATAAGGCGTGAAAGCCTCAAACTCCGCAGCGCAGGTATCGACCATTTTGAACAGAGGGGTCACCTTATTCATCTTGCGGTAATTGCGAACCATGTGTTCTTTCGCGCCCGTCAAGAAAGCCAACTGAGCGTCCGAGAAACCCATAGCCTTTGCCCGGCGTAACAGTTCCACCGGCAGTTTGGCTTTCAAGGTTCCCTTTTTGGAGGTCGCCTTTTCCAGTTCTCGTTCCAGATCCACAATTTCTTTGAGTTCGTTGAGGAACCAGGGATCGATAGCGGTCAGTTTGTAAATTTTCTCCACGTCATAACCCTGCCACATGGCCTGGCGCAGGAAGAAGTGGCGGATGGAAGTCGGTTTGCCCAATTGGGCGTTCAGCACATCCCCCGGAATGCGCCCCGGTTTGCGGGCTCCGGTTTTGACCCAGCGACCCTGTTTAAACTCACGGCCATCCGCCCCGTAACCGATGGTTCCGGTTTCCATGGATCGAAGCGCCTTCTGGTAGCTTTCTTTAAAGGTGCGGCCAATGGACATGGTTTCTCCCACGCTTTTCATGGACGTGTTCAAGAGGTCCTCAGCGTCGGGAAATTTTTCAAAGGTGAACCGCGGAATCTTGGTCACCACATAGTCAATCGACGGTTCAAAGGCCGCCTTGGTATAGCGGGTAATATCATTAAAGAGCTCATCTAGCGTATAACCCACCGCCAACTTGGCGGCGATCTTGGCGATCGGGAAACCCGTGGCCTTGGAAGCCAAAGCCGAAGAACGGGAGACGCGGGGATTCATTTCAATCACGATCAACCGGCCCGTCTTGGGGTCCACACCGAATTGAATGTTTGAGCCGCCCGTATCGACGCCAATCTCACGGATACAAGCAATAGAAGCGTCACGCATGCGTTGATATTCTTTGTCCGTTAAGGTCTGCGCTGGCGCCACGGTAACCGAATCCCCCGTGTGAATACCCATCGGATCCATGTTTTCAATCGAGCAGATGATGACCACGTTATCTTTCAGGTCACGCATCACTTCCATTTCATATTCTTTCCAACCCAAGGCCGATTCCTCAACCAAGCATTGGTGAATAGGTGAAAGGTCTAAACCCTTGGAGATAATCTCTTCGAATTCCTGGCGGTTATAAGCAATACCGCCACCCGAGCCACCCAAAGTAAAGGCAGGGCGGATAATGACCGGGTAACCATTGCCTTCCGCGAAACCAAGGCCGTCTTCCAGCGTGTTCACCGTGAGGGATTTAGGCAGATCGAGGCCGATTTTCTGCATGGCTTCTTTAAAAAGCTGGCGGTCTTCCGCCTTTTTAATGGCGGCCAGATTGGCTCCAATAAGTTCTACATTAAATTGGTTCAGCACACCCTTTTCGGCCAAGGCCACTGCGGTATTCAAAGCCGTTTGGCCGCCCAAAGTGGGCAACAAAGCGTCCGGACGTTCTTTTTCGATAATCTTGGCGACCACATCAGGTGTAATAGGTTCCACATAGGTGCGGTGAGCAAATTCCGGGTCAGTCATAATCGTGGCCGGGTTGGAGTTAATCAGGATAACTTCGTAACCCTCTTCTTTAAGAGCCTTACAGCCCTGGGTACCCGAATAGTCGAATTCGCAAGCCTGTCCAATAATGATGGGGCCCGCCCCGATTACCATAATTTTTTTAATGTCCGTCCGTTTAGGCATAAGACCTCTTAAAAGTTTAATTAATTTTTAAACCACAATTCCTACAGTGATTTTCAGGACCTTGTTTTTGTTTCGCAGTCATAATTGGAGTTTTATAAAAGAAAGGTTCATTACAACGAGGACAACGAACGCTCACCTTCTTGATAAGGCAATACATAATTACCACCAACCAAAAAGACATAAAAACTTGTTTAAAAAGGAGACTAACTGATGAAAAAAATATTGCTAATAGTAATAAAGCCGAGGAAATAAAAAATAAAATCAACATAACGTAATTTAAATTTCTAATAAGCTTTATTTTTTTAAAATCTTTTGAAAAATCTTCTTTGATCATTTCATCCATAAAACACCTTTAAGAATTCTTTTCAATCATTTCCCTAAACTGTTTAAACAAGTACCGCGAGTCATGCGGTCCCGGTGCCGACTCCGGATGGTATTGCACGCTGAAAACCGGTTTGTTCTTCATAGCCAAGCCTTCGCTGGTGTTGTCGCTCAAGTTAATGTGGGTCGGTATCACTAATTCTTTATCCAGGCTGTCGTCATCAACGGCAAAACCGTGGTTCTGGCTGGTGATTTCGATTTTGTTACTCAAGCGGTTCAACACCGGCTGATTGCCGCCCCGGTGACCAAACTTGAGCTTGTAGGTTTTACCACCCAAGGCCAGTCCCAAAACCTGGTGACCTAAGCAAATGCCGAAGATGGGGATGTTGCGGTGAATTAGGTCTCTCACCGTATCGGCCACATAAGGAACCCCTTCAGGGTCTCCCGGGCCATTGGAGAGGAACACACCCTTCACACCCGCGTTTAAAATGTCATTGGGCTTGGCGGTAGCCGGAAAGACCATCACATCAAAGCCCTCGGCGGTTAAGCGGCGCAGAATGTTGTATTTAATGCCGCAATCCAGCGCGGCGATTTTAATTTTGGTTTTCGGGGTTTCTAACCCCTCTAACTTCATTTGGGCGTTCGGCTTATCCCCGCCATGCTCAAGACTGTAAGGCAT
>Ga0206836_10027_pt1 | contig 46031 bp, 32 predicted proteins | sample Alteio_BWOrgCont_28_FD_152871 | JGI IMG/M metagenome (GOLD analysis project Ga0206836, IMG submission 152871) | Enriched cells from forest soil in Barre Woods Harvard Forest LTER site, Petersham, Massachusetts, United States -... | ecosystem: Environmental > Terrestrial > Soil > Temperate forest >...
CGCTTCTGATCGAGGAGCCGGATGACCACCTTTTCACCGTATTGGGTGGGCAACGTGGACACCCGCAGATCAATTCGCTTCCCTTCAAAGCGCAACTGGCTCCTGCCATCTTGAGGGCGGCGGCGGTCCGAGATATCCATCCCGGAAATGATCTTGAGACGGGAGATCGTGGCATCTTTAAGATGCTTCGGAATTCTGAAGACATCGTGGAGGAGGCCGTCCACGCGCTGCCGAACCAACAAGCTTCTTTCTTTCGGTTCGACGTGAATGTCGCTGGCACCCGCCTTGGCGGCGCCGCTCAACATCAGATTGACCAGACGCACCACAGGAGCAAGATTTGTATCGTGCGCCAGCTTGGCCGCGTTGATTGCTTCTTCAGCGGCTTCCGTCGCGATTACCTCGCCTTCGGGAACGGCGCCTGTCAAACTTTCGTAAGTCTCCTCAGCTTCGATGGTCTCCAAAGAGAACCTGTTCAACAGCGTTTCAATCGCGGTCTGGCTCGCTGCCACAGGAACCACCTCTTTGTTGGTTCGAAACATGGCATCTTGGATGGTTGGGTAGTCCAGCGGATCAGCCATGCCGAGGCGAAGGGAATTGCCCTGTATACTTAAAGGCACCGCAAAGTGGCTCTTGCAGAATTTCATGGGAAGAAGGCCCTCAAGTGCTGGCGCGATCTCGGGGAGTTCCGCGCTCAAACACTCCATTCGCAATCCTTGCGCGATGGCTGCGGAGACGGCGTTTTCATTCGCCAGCCCTAGGCTGGCCAGCGCCCTGCCCAAAGAGACATTGCTCTTGGATTGAACCTCTATGGCACGGCTGAGCCCCGAGGAGTCAATGAGTCCTGCCCGCACCAAAAGTTCGCCTACCGAACTGGATCGAGTCACAATTCTGTCCTATCCGCTGTTCAAACGCGTGTTCAAACGCCTGTTCAAACGCGCTGATTACGAATGTGAGGATACATTGGCTTTCGGCCCGCAATAGGTGCAAGAGAAAAGATGCGGGCGAAACGCCGCCTCAAGGAAGGGGTAACTACAGTGTACCTGAATCAACACGAAAATGAACCGATTTACGAGCCGATTTGCACAGTTGGCTACGAGCGCGCTCCCTTATGCCCGAGCCGCGGTGAGGAACTTAGGTACCGAACTCAGAGGTCCACGGCGTGCTCTCTGCAACTGAAAGAACAAGGGCTTCTGGTTCTGGCCCCGGAAGCCCTTGCTTATTGTTCTAGCTGGCACATTCCGATAAGAGGTGGCAGAAACACCCGCCAAAGAGTCGAATCGAATGGACCCGCATCCGGGCGTACCTCATAGGGCAACTGGCAATTCGTCGCGGATTCGAGGCATCAAGGGTATGGTAAATATCTCGTTAGCGGCGTTGTAAGCAGCAAGACCAGAACCCTCTCATTTTACCGCTCGCCACATCCCTGGTCAACGCGGTGATCATTTCAGTGTAGTCCCCTTCCGTCGAAAACTTTAGAAAACTGAGGTGGCTCTTCCGATGACAAAGGGGAAGCTTTCATTTTTCGTTCCTGCTCCTGCCTATCGCTCCGCCTGGAAGAGATCGGAAATCGAGACGATTCTAAAGCGTGCCTGTCTTGGTTTGGCGTGGGCTGTCGTGATGGCGATTCCCGGTTGGCCGCAGGGGTCATACACTGACCTTGCAAATAAGAGCCTCGAAGATCTATTGAGTATTCAGGTGACTTCTGTTTCGAAGACGGAGCAGAAACTTTCCCGAACGGCCTCTGCAGTTTTTGTAATTAGTCAGGAAGACATCCGGCGCTCGGGTGCCACGAATATTCCCGATCTGCTGCGCATGGTTCCCGGACTCGACGTCGGTCAAATCAACGGCAGCACCTGGGCCATCAGCGCGCGAGGATTCAATGCGCAATTCGCCGACAAACTGCTCGTAATGATTGACAGCCGGATCGTATACACACCGAATTTCGCCGGCGTCTATTGGGACACACTGGATCTCCCCCTTGAGGACATCGACAGGATCGAGGTCATTCGGGGTCCGGGTGGAACGATCTGGGGCGCGAACGCAGTCAATGGCGTCATCAGTATTTTCACAAAAAAGGCGACCGAGACGCGTGGAGCGATGCTTGAAGCAGGAGGGGGAAATCTCGAGCAGGGCTTTGGAACGGCGCAATATGGGGGAAATGCGGGCAAGGCAACGGACTACCGCATTTACTCCAAGTATTTCGATCAGAGCCCGATGCTGGGTCTCACTGGGCAAAACGGGGCAGACGCCTTCCACATGTTGCGGGGCGGCTTTCGGACCGATAGCACCCTCTCTTCCAAAGACACTTTGATGGTCGAAGGAGACATCTATACCGCGCGGGAGGCAGAACTCGGCTTCTTTCTCCCATCCATTACCTCTCCTGCGCTGGTGCCCGTGAGCGAGGCATTCAATTTGAGCGGCGGTTTCATTCAATCTACCTGGACCCATGCTTACTCAGCCCGTTCTGACAGCACATTGCAGATATCTTTTATACCCTATCGACGCGACGACCCTTTGGAGCCAGAGAAGAGAGATACGCTATATCTTGACTATCAGGACCATATTGCCTGGGGCCGACGACAAGACGTCGTCTGGGGATTAGGCTACAGCTACACAACCGATAACATTGGCGGGAGTCTGACGGTCTTTTTCGTCCCACCGAGCAAGAGCCTTCAGATATTCAACTCATTCTTGCAGGATGAAATTGCATTGGTGCCCGAGCGGCTCTACCTAACGGTAGGTGCAAAGCTGGAGCATAACGATTACACCGGCTTTGAAACCATGCCCAATATCCGCATGACCTGGGCTCCTAGCCAAAACCACATGTTCTGGTTTGCTGTCTCCAAAGCCCTGCGGGTTCCGTCGCGTAATGACACAAACCTCGTCGTAAACGTCGGGGGCTTTCCCGGGCCCGGGGGCACTCCAACTCTCGTCAGGGTTGCCGGCGATCCACAATTCAAAAACGAACGGCTAATTGCCTATGAGGTCGGATACCGGGACGCCATCGCCAAACGTCTTTCCCTTGACGTGGCCGCTTACTATAACGACTACGATGACCTTCAGACGACGGAACCCTCCACCCCCTTCCTGGAAGCAACGCCACTTCCGCCTCATCTCGTGTTGCCACTTTTGAAGGAGAACCTGATGGACGGAACGACGCAGGGGATCGAGATCGCAGCGAACTGGAAAGCAATGGACCGCTGGACGCTCAGTCCCGGATATGCCCTGGAGCAACTCCACTTGCATACGGATCCCTCGAGCAGCGATACAACCACGGGTCCGTTTTTTGCGGGCGGCACTCCGGCCAACAGCGCCCAACTGCGATCCCATTTTGATTTGCGTACCAATCTCGCATGGGATACCTCCGGGTATTTTGTGGGACACCTCACGAACCAGGGTACTTCGAACAATCAGGTGATCCCTGCTTATACCCGGCTGGACACGGGCCTTACGTGGAAGGCACGGGAAAAATTATCGATTGCCGTATTTGGACAGAATCTTTTGAAGGATTACCACATCGAGTTTGAAGATAAATTTGGAAGCATGCAATCCAGCCAGATCAAACGGAGTGGCTACGCCAAGTTAACTTGGCGATTTTGATTCGCAGGTCCCGAGAAACGCATTGTAAAACGGCATTATCGGACTGTGGCTCAATGACTCCCCAGCGGAACCGTTGTATACGATTCGAAAATCTGCCGGGATTCCCGTGGGGTTCGAGATGCTGCCGCCGCTCGAATCATGTGAGGAAAACGCCGGCCCTCTGACTTCGACTGTGCTTCAACATTAAGCGTCGGGTTCGATGGCCATAAGAGCGATTTGAATCGACGAGCAGTGCTGCGACACCCCTAATGCCTCTACCGGAGTGACTGGCCCAAGCTATGAGTCGAAGTTTCATCGAATGCTAAATGACGTCGAGTGGTAGACTTCCCGCATGGCAAACAAGAAGAAGCAGACAACACGGAAGAAATCCGCTAAGAAGACCGCACCAAAGAGAAAGACGGCCCCGAAAAGAGCCGCTTCCAAGCGCACGACACCAAAGAGAAAGCCAAGAAGGATACAAGCAGCCTCCAAACCGTCCCCCGCTAGAAAAACGAAGTTCTCGGCGAAGAGGAGGAGGCTAACGAGTACGGGCATGGTTGTACAGACGGTACCGCTCCCGCCCGGGGAACGGCGAGAACGTCTCGACGGAGAGGCAGGTGACTTGCAGGGCTTGTCTAACCGCCCAACGGCTGATTCAGAGAGCGTAGAGGAATTGCTAGAGGAAGGAAATGCGTCGGAAGCCGAGGCGATACAGGGCGTAGAAAATGCTCTGGATCCCGATCAGGGCGAGGTAAAGACTCAGGAAGTGCCGGAAGATGATGTACCTGAGGAGTATCGAGACAAAGATCGGTGATCTTGCGGTTGCCTAACTCTTTCGTCGTAGAATCAGCAATTGGCTGAGACTCGCCCACGACTCCCTCTCGGGAGTCGCTTACGTCCCCGAGACAAGCCTCAGCCCTTATAACAGTGCTGCCAACCTCCGTCCAAGGCTATGAACCGTCTGGGTTAAAAAGCTGGTACCAAGGTTAGTGATAACGGTGTAGTAATATTCTCGGCTCGGCAATTCGACCGGAGGTGTCGCTCAACTGAAAAAGTCCAAAGCAGCGATCCGTTTAAATATGCCAAGACTTGAATGCCAACACCACGCTCAAGCCGCTTGTGACTACCTTGCTTGTGTTCACGTCATGAGCGGTAAGCCAATTTCTCTTTTTGAAGGCTCGGTTCCGTGAGGGGTTGGATTCGCTTTTCGACTGCGCGAGCCTGGAGAAGTGTGTAGGGCTCGGAGTGCATCGTTCACGGTCTTGCCTTTCAGGTGCGCCGTCCGTTTCCCAAGGGACTAGCCGGCTGATCTTTTTCGAGTGCATGCCTACGGAATCTCACGGATTGTGACCGTGTAACGAAACGAGATATACAACCACATTCCTGTGTCAGGCTGAGGCTAAGAGGAGAGTGTCTAAGTGTGTGCAGCCCGCATATTGATCGCAGACGACCATGACATCGTTCGAAAAGGACTCCGTGCGCTTGTACAGGAGGAGCCCAGTTGGCAGATTGTCGCCGATGTACAGGACGGAAGGAATGCCGTCGTAAAGACTCTGGAGTTAAAGCCGCACGTCGCCATCCTGGACATCGGCATGCCCTCACTGAATGGCCTGGATGCGACAAAGCAGATCGTGAAGGTCAATCCTGATACCAAGGTTTTGATTCTCACGATGCACGACTCCGAACGACTGATTCAGGATGTGCTTAACGCCGGCGCCCGTGGATACCTGATGAAGTCGGATGCGAGCCGTGATTTGGTAGCGGCCATACGGGCATTGCTATTGGGTCAGACCTTCTTTACACAGAAAGTCGCGCAAATCGTGTTAGACGGATTCACCGGCAGGAGGCCTGCAACGGCTGCGGGAGAGTTTCAGCCGCCGCTCACATCGAAGGAGAGAGAAGTCGTACAATTGCTCGCTGAAGGTAAAAGCAGCAAGGAAGCTGCGGACGTGCTCAAAGTGAGCACGAAGACCCTGGAAACGCATCGCACCAATATCATGAGGAAGCTTGGTTGTCATTCGGTGACTGAAATAGTCCGATATGCCATCCGCAATCATCTCGCGCAGGCGTAGGTGTCCGTCGCCTCCTAGATATCTTATGCCGAGCAATTCCGTCCGGGCATCGCAAGTAAGCTCTCGGTTGTCCCCAGTTTCTCCCCACTTGCATGACCCGTTGCAAGAAGCACAGCGGTGAATCGGTAAGAGGAGAATGGAGAAAGTGATTGGGAATGAGTTATTTGACCGCACTCCTTCAGCGATGTAAGATGAATTCGCGGGGTGGAGCAGTCTGGTAGCTCGTCGGGCTCATAACCCGAAGGTCGCACGTTCAAATCGTGCCCCCGCAACCAATTAAGTCAGTAAGCAACAAGGGCTTCCGAGGCCAGACCCGGAAGCCCTTTTTCTTGTCCAGCGCCCCATATAGTGAGAACTGTAATAGCGAAAAAGTTTGTTTCGATGTGATGTGCGCATCCGAGTCAGTCGGCTCGGGGGATGCGCCATCAAACCGATCTGCCTTCGTTATTCCACATACCCGCAAGGCTCCTTCCCGCGATGCGAATGTGTCGTAGAGGACAGAAATCTGATCTTCATTTCCTTTAGCGTAGTGGCGCGTTCCGAAGGTCGTCTTGGTCTTAAGTGCGGCGCGGCTAAGCGTCCCGCTCAACTAAGGGCGACTGTGAACTGCGGTGAGCGATATGGTGCTCTCGAATCGAAAGCGCGTCGGCTTCGCGACAATCGCGATTATTGCGACCATGTTTACGGTGGCGCGTGCGCAAGGGCCGGCTCCTGTTGCCAGTGGGACAAGGCATGCCTTCGCGCAGAGGCTTAGCTTAGAAGGAGTGCCCGTCTTCGCTCAGGTAACGCCGACGCTCTATCGAGGAGCCCAGCCAACAGAAGAAGGATTTCGTAACCTCGCAGAGATGGGCGTCAAAATCGTTGTAGACCAGCGCGGATCGCGGGATAAAGAGCGGGAGCAAGTGACGAAGCTTGGGATGCAGTATGTCGCAATACCCTGGCACTGTCCTTTCCCTGAAGATACAGTTTTCGCGCGTTTCCTCAAGCTGCTTCGTGACAACCCCGGCACCAAAGTTTTCGTACACTGCCTTAGCGGTCAAGACCGCACTGGAATGCAGATCGCCGCTTATCGGATGGCTGAACAGGGCTGGAGCGCCGTGGAGGCCAAGCAGGAGATGGAGGCATTTGGGTTCTCGCGCACTCACAGCTGGAGGTGTCCCAGCCTGGCATCCTACGAGGAACGATTTCCTCAACGACTCACTGACAGTCCCACGTTCCAAGACCTCCGCGCTCCCAAAAACAGCTCCAAACAATAACTTGGACAGCGCAGGTAGGCTGGGACTCTGCTCGTTCGGGTCAACCTCGGGAGGTGCCAACACCTTCTCGCCCTCCACTGTGGCATCAGGTACATCTGGCAAGCGAAGAAAAAGCCCCGGACCCTCGAAAGGGATCCGGGCCTTCTTGGGTACAGAATTGGGTACAAGTAAAAGCGCGAAAGCTCCTGGGGGTACCTTCGGAAGCGACACCAGACAAACGAGATATGATCTTTGATTTAACCTCTCATAACCCGAAGGTCGCACGTTCAAATCGTGCCCCGCAACCAATCGAGGTAACCACGGCCGGATGCCAGAGTCCGGTCTTTTTGTTTTGGGCGGCACTGAACTGCAGGGTCCCCAGGCATCTCACCCATGCCATTTTCTTAATCGATGTTTGCCGCGCTTTATTTGCGGCGTGAGCTGCTTCGAGATCCCTGGTTGGGCTCGAAACAATCTCAGGCTATGCTTGTCTACGAGGACCTCGGGAGAACGATTCTTATGAACGCGATCTTTGCTATCAACGCTACAGACGCCATGAATGCCGCCACCGATGGCACCATCGAGGGCACGGAGCAGGTCCGTTGGGACCTCAGTATCCTTTATTCGAGCATCGACGATCCTCGGCTAGATTCCGACCTAAAAGCGCTCGAGGCCATGGCCACGCGCTTCGCGGAAAGCTACAAGGGCAAGCTCGCGGAGCGCTTGGCAGGGGCCATCAGCGACTATTCGGAAATCGAGATGTTACAGGGCAAAATCGCGTCGTATCTATCCCTGCGCGAGAGCACGGATCTGGCGAACGCGGCGATCAAAGCCAAACACGCCCAAGTTCAGCGGGAATTGAGCGCCTTGCTGGGCGAGTATCTCACCTTCTTTGAATTGGAACTTGTCCAGATAAGCGACGAGACGCTCCATGCCTGGTATGAACGAGATCCGATCGTCGCCGGGCATCGTCCCTGGATTGAGCATGTACGGCTCTTCAAACCTCATTTCCTGACCGAACCCGTGGAGTCGGCTCTGACCAAGCGCTCCCCGTTTGACTCCGGCTCTTGGAGTGAATTCTTCGATGAGTTGGAGGCGGACCTGGAATTCAATTTTCGCGGCGCCACCAGTAGCCTCACCGAACTGCTGCACACGCTCTCCAAATCCAAAGATGCCCAGGAGCGGGCGGAGGTACTGAAAGTCGTCAACAATGGCTTGAGCGGCCCGTTTGCAAAATACTCCGCGCAGACTCTCTATATGGTCGCCGGCTCAAAAGCCGTGGAGGACAAGGAACGCGGCTACGCGCATCCCATGGATCGCCGCAACAAAGCCAACCGCATTCCCGACGCCGTGGTCGATGTCTTGCACAGCAGCGTCACCTCGCTGGGCGGTCCGCTGGCGCGCCGCTATTACAAGCTCAAAGCGCGCCATCTGGGAGTTTCCGTGCTCCGCTGGAGCGATCGCGACGCGCCCATGCCCTTTGCCGATACCACCATAGTTCCTTTCCGCGAAGCCGAGGAGATCGTCACCACGGCTTACCAAAGCTTCAGCCCCGCACTGGCAGCGATCGTGAGAAGCTTCTTTCGCGAGCGTCGCATCGACGCGCCGGTGGCCAAGGAAAAGCGCCAGGGCGCGTTCAACTCCTCGCAAGTTCTGCCCGGCGGCAAGCCTGTCTCCTACACTCTCCTGAATTATCTGGGAAGCAATACGGACGTGATGACCCTGGCGCACGAACTCGGCCACGGCGTCCACGGCATTATTGCCGGCGAAGCGCAGGGGCCGTTGATGTTCCATGCGCCCATTGCCTACTGCGAGACGGCATCCGTATTCGGCGAAATGACCACCTTCACTTTCCTCCAGGACCGCCTCACTCGCGCGGAAGACAAGAAATCCCTGCTGGCATTGATCATGGGCAAGATCGATAAGATGCTGAACACCATCGTTCGGCAGATCGGCTTTTCGAATTTCGAACGGCGGCTTCACGGCATGGATGAATCCTACAAAACCTGGGGGCAGCCGGTGAAGCGATCGGTCGAGGAGTTGAACGCCATATGGCTGCGCACGGCGCAGGAACTCTATGGCCCGGAAGGCGAAATCTTCACCTACGAGAATAGCGATCGCCTGTGGGCTTACGTTCCTCACTTCCACAGCCCGTTCTACGTATATGGATACGCCTTCGGCGAATTGCTCACGCAAAGCCTCTTCGCGCAGCGCCGCCGTTTGGGCCCTCGCTTCGAACCGCTTTACCTCGACCTTTTGCGCTCCGGCTCGACGAAAAACGTCGTGGAGCTCCTCGCGCCTTTCGATCTCGACGCCAGAAGCGAAGCTTTCTGGAGGGAGGGACTCACCGGCGGCTTAGGCTCGTTGATTGAGGAAGCCGAAGAGATGTCTCGTGCCCTGGGCTTGGTCTAGGCACGATAAGCATGCAAGGCCCGCGGCCAATTGCGTTGACCGCGACGCCGCACCTAAATACACTTACTCCCCAAGTTTACCCAAGCAACGGACTGCCAATCCGCGCCGTCTACCGGATGAGGAGATTGGAATGAGAATCAAACACGCCGCTTTCTTCCTGCTCGTTCTCGCTGGTATTTCCGTTCATGTAGCTCTATTCGCACAAGCGCCGCCATCCTATCCGCCCGACCAGCTCGATCAATTGGTGGCACGAATCGCGCTCTACCCGGATCCGTTGTTGGCGCAGATTCTCACCGCCTCGACATTTCCAGACCAGATACCCGACGCCGCTCGTTGGGCCGATCAGCACCACTACCTCACCGGCCAAGCTCTGGCCGATGCGATTCAGGGCGATCAGGTTCCCTGGGATCCTAGCGTGCAGGCGCTGCTTCCTTTTCCGTCTGTGCTGGACATGATGGCTTCCGACATGAACTGGACCACGGATCTGGGTAACGCATTTCTCGCGCAGCCGCAGGACGTAATGGATGCGGCGCAACGGGAACGTCGGAAGGCCAGGGATTTCGGTTACCTCCGGACCAACGGCGAGATTGTCGTGGGCGGAGGACCGTACATCACGATTATGCCGGTTAATCCCGCTTTCCTCGTCGTGCCGGCGTATGACCCGGGAATCGTCTTCTTTGCGCCACGGCCCGGTTTCGTTGTGGGCGGCGGCATCCGCTTCGGTTATGGAGTGACGCTCGGCGGATTCTTCCGGCCTTGGGGCTGGGCCCCTGGTTTTTATGGCCGCTTTGATTGGGGCGGGCACGCTTTATTTATCAATAACGCCCGCTGGGGACGGACTTGGGTCAATCGCGGCGCATACGCTCATCCTTATCCTGAAGTTCGGCGATTTGCGCCGGGAGCAAGGCCCGAGGAACGGCATGCGCTGCATGAACGAAGCGCGCCAGAACGGCGAGACGCCCGCGAAGGACGCCGCGTACAAGAGGAGCATCGGCGCTAATCAAGCAGGCCTGCGTGCTTCGGCGCTCGGCCCGTTTGACCCAGGCCAGACCGCAAGATCAAGATAGGACGCTAAAGAGCGGCAGATAAATCAGATGGATAAATCAACGCTCCTATTGCTGGCGATCGTACTGGCGGTATTTGGAACGTCAGTCGCTGCCGGGCGCCCCTCGTGGGGCATCTTCACCGGCATCGCCATTATCCTCTTGGCCGCCGGATTGGCGGCCGGAGCGCTACCCATGCGCTCCGACGACTACTTCGACGAGCGCGCCGGTGCGGGCCAGCGAATCTCCAAGAGCTTGGTCACGCTAAGCTCAACCGCGATCGTAGCCATCTATGCCGCCGGCTATCATCGCACCAATGCCGCGGCGCATAAATTCGATTCCCAGTCGGAGCAGGGGAGAACCGTCGCGGAGGCCACCCCAGCGCCGCCGCCCACGCCGGAAAATCCGCCGGCCCCGGCGGAGCCACTTGGCAGTTTGTCCTCTTCTACTCCTGCGGTGAAGAAGAATGTCCGCAAGCCGGCTGCCGCGAATCCCAAGTCAGGTTCTGCCTCCACGGAGCCAGGCGAATCGCCGGCGTCAGCCTCGGAAACCGGCGCGAATCCGGCAGCCAAGGCAGCCGCGAGCGTGCAAACGAGCTACAAGGACGGCTTATTTCTTGGCTGGGGCAGTTGCCGCCACGGCGACATCGAAGCCTCGGTTCAGATTCAGGACGGCAAGATCGTCACGGCGGCGATCACGCAATGCTTGACGCGCTACTCCTGCAGTTGGATCTCTCCCCGAGTTCCTAGTCCTGTTTTGCCGGACTTGCCTCGAGAGGTAGTGGAAAGGCAGAGCGCCAAAGTCGACTACGTATCCGGTGCCACCGAGAGCAGCTATGCATTCGCCGATGCCATCACTGCAGCCTTGTCCAAAGCGAGCGAGTGACGATATCGTCCGCACCGCCGTTCGCATGGGCACCTTTGTGACCATTCATGTGGTCGGCCCGGCTGCAGCCCACAAATCGGAAGCACATTCGCCGATGCTTCGCGAGGAGGCCGTCGAGGGCGCATTCGCATGGTTTGATCGCGTCGAGGAGTGCTGCACGCGATTTGATTCCGGCAGCGAAGTGATGCGGCTCGCCGCGCAGGCCGGCGTGCCGGTTCCCGTCAGCACGCTTCTGTACCAAGCGGTGCAATTTGCATTGGCCGTCGCCGAAGAGAGCGGCGGCGCCTTCGATCCCACCGTCGGCCATGCCATGGAAACGCGCGGCTTCAACCGTGAGTACCGTAGCGGCCGGCAGATTCGCAGCGCTCTCGACCGCGGCGCCCCTGTCAGCTATCGAGACGTTCGTCTCGATCCCGAGCGCAAGACGATCACCCTGCTGCGTCCGCTGGTTATCGATCTTGGGGCCGTGGCCAAGGGGTTGGCGGTCGATCTTGCTGCGCGCGAGCTTTCCCCCTTTGAGAATTTCGCCATCAATGCGGGCGGCGATCTTTATCTCGGCGGACGCAATCCGGACAGCGAGCCCTGGTCGATCGGAATCCGCCATCCTCGAAGCGACGCCGATCTGATCGAGGCCGTCCGCGTGTCGAACCGCGCCGTCTGCACCTCCGGCGATTACGAAAAGCGCAGCGCCGATGGTGGTCATCACATTCTCGATCCGCGCACCGGAGCCTCAGCCAATGGCGTGGCGAGCGTGACCGTCATCGCTCCGACTGCGATGCTCGCGGATGCCTTGGCAACGGCGGCTTTCGTTTTGGGCCCGGCGGAAGGGATTCAACTCTTCGATCGCCTGGGCGTGAATGGATTGATCTTTTCCGTTCCTAGCTTTTCTACGGATTGCGTCGCGCCGGATTTGCCCGTGCTCACTCGCTATGCCACTCAGGCCATGCATGAGTACCTCTAGTTCGGCGATGTGGCGATTCTTCCAGACGCCCAAAGGTCTTCTCATTATCGTGCTGGTGATTCTGGTTGCTGCCACCGCGCCGCACGAGGGAATCCGCCGAATCGCTCCCGGCCTCGCCGCGGCTGTTGCCGCCGCGGGAGCGATCGACCTGCTCATCCTGCGCAAAATGCACGAGGAGTGGGAATTTCCCAGCGGAGCGGTTCTTACAGGCTTGATCGTGGCCATGATCTTGACGCCGCAGGAGCCCTGGTACGTGGGCGCCTGCACTTCCGCGATAGCCATCGCCAGCAAATACATTGCCCGCACTCGCTCGGCCAATATCTTCAATCCAGCGGCTCTCGCGCTTGTGGCCACGTTCTACATTTTCAATACGGGGCAGAGCTGGTGGGGCGCTCTGCCTGAAATCACACCGTGGGCTTTGCTGCTGCTGGCCGCCACGGGCATCTTCATAACGGACCGGGTGAACAAATTTCCGCTCGCGCTGGTTTTCCTGGGCGTCTATTTCGGCCTGTTTACGCTCACTACCTACGTCAGCGAGCCGGGCAAAGTCGCCGAAGTGTTTCGGGCGCCGGACCTTCATGCGACGCTCTTTTTCGCGTTCTTTATTCTTACCGACCCGCCCACTTCGCCCGTCCGGTACCCGGATCAAATTGTTTGCGCCGCGCTCGTTGCCCTGGTGAGTTTCGGCATCTTCCAGTGGCTCGGCGCGGCGTACTATCTCCTGGCCGGCGTGCTAGTCGGCAATGTCTGGGAAGCGTGGCACCGCTGGTATCTGTTCTCCCGCCGCCGCGTCGCTCCCGAGGCCACCTAGCGGCCTAGTTTGGCATGCTAAGTGCGCCGGCACCCCCCTACCCCCCTCCTTTTTTTGAAACGTTGTGATTCCATTGGGTTTATCTTTCAGGGTTGGAAAACGTTGTGATTCCAAAGGAGTTAAGTATAAGTGCGGTAAATCATGGTTTGGATACGCAACTTGGATGGCGAGCGGGATCAGGACACGCGAAGGCACCGGAAAGAGCGGCTGCGCCGACCGAATGAGTTCACTTCCTAACTCGCACATATAACTATTTTACCGCGCGAGTAAAGAGGCCCTTGTGGAAAACGCGCGAGATGACGAGAGATCCTTCGTTCGCGCTGCTCTCTCAGGACGAGCATCCTGACCGGATGCTCGTTTTATCGTGCGAGTAAAGAGGCCCTCGTGGAAAAGTACGAGGAGCCCGAGATCCTCCCTTTCGGGATTTTTGAATTCAGCTAGTGGTCATTGTTAACGTTCTTCTGAGAGCCCGATTAACTTGGGTTTGCATCTCGCCTGGCCGCAAGGTATTTCTGTATTTCCTGTCTGGTGCGTTCTATGTCTGCGGTTCCTTCGGGGTCGCGGTCGATATACTCCACGCGCTTGAAACCTGGAGGGACTTCAAAGAGCGTCGAATCAAGAGCACGCTCCTCCAGCGTCACGAACGTTTCCTCTCTCTGGTCTGCAGGCTTCTCGGTCCCATCCGCCAACTTATACGTGCGTTTTGTGACCAGCACTTTGCGGACAGCGAATCCTGTTTCTGGTTTACCAATATCGATGACCTCGGGCTTTTCTACGGGGTCGTACAGATAGAAACTAACTTGAGGCACCTTCTGCAACTTCTCAGGGTCCGGCGGCGGATAAAGCGATGGGTAAAGTTGCGGATTGAGATCGATATACCATCCGTCCTCTACGGTTTCTTGCGGCGGGCGAAGTGAGCCTTCAAGTGGAATCTCGCTTCTTGTCGTGATGACGTGCCGAGCCGTGTATCCGAACATTTCTTTACGCTCGCCTGTGTCCTGCGTCGTTGTCTCTATTTGAAAGGTAGGTTTCCTCTTCTTGAATTCCGTGATGTCAGGTGCCTTCAGTTTGCCGGTTGCCATGGTGACCAGATTTTTTGGACGCTCTGGCGGCGCGGGCGGCGGATCAGGTGTTGAGGAGTATTCCAATGCGTCAAGATTCAATTCAAAACGACGGCTCAGATCGGGCCGTACAATGCTGACAACCCGAGGTCCGAACCGCTGTCGCACTGAGCCATTTGCTTGCCTCTTACCTGACCACATTCGAGAGTTTTCTAGTCGCCTCCAGTTCCCCCGCAAGTAGAATGTCTCTTCGGCCGGGGGGAGCGGCTTACCCGGCGCTACAGTGATTAGGCGACGAATTGTGATTACGAGGTTGGATGCATTGCTAATTGGAGTTGTGTTCTGTTCGGGCATCGTTACATTCTGACGTAGTATGGGCTGCCCCCACGCCCGGGGACGAAGGAAGCGAAACGCGCCAAAGATCGCTCCGCAAATCCCCGCGAGGACACCTACGAATGTCCGGCGGCTTTGCATATATTTTCACGTACCCTGCCCTTGAGTTTATACCCTAAGAAGCCACCGGTTGTTCGCCTGTTAGTTTACGCAGCAGATACCCTCACCGACTTTTTCAGGCCCGAAAAACGCCGTGATGACTCTGTTACCGCGCGAAAGCTCCTGATGTGCGTGACTTTCGCGACGAACGGCGCCGCTGCGTTTGGGATGACAACCGGCGGTGGGCCCGCGAGCCTGCGCGTCGTTCCGCTAGGGAGGAGGAAGGGAAAGGAATAAGGTAACTTACGGTTTGACTCTTGTCGGTGGGCGCGAATACTCTGGAGGTCTCCACGCGTACATCGGGGGGCTGCCATGCAAAAGACTAGAGTGCTCCTTATTCTTTCCGGCCTGATGATTCTGGCCGCGGTGCTCATGGCTTTTCCCGGCAGCCTGGGGCGAGTTCCGAACGCGGTGGCCGCCGCGGACTCGAACAGCCACGGCTTCGATCTCGCCGATCTGGACACCACCTGCAATGCCTGCCAGGACTTTTTCCAGTACGCCAACGGCGGCTGGATCAAGCGCAATCCCATTCCGCCGGAATACGCAAGCTGGGGCCGCTTCAACGAAGTGCAGAACCACAACCAGGAGATTCTGCGCGTGATCCTGGAAGCCGCGGCCGAGGATAAGAGCGCGGCGGCCGGCTCCTTAGAACAGAAGATCGGCGATTTCTATTCCGCCTGCATGAATATGGAGCAGATCGACGCCGCCGGCATTGGGCCCATTCAGCCGCAGCTCGACCGCATTGCTGCGATCAGCACGCTTGCGCAGCTCGAGGACGAAGTGGCCCATTTGCACAGCCAGGGCGCGCGCGTGCTTTTCTTCTTCAGCTCCGCGCAGGACGATAAGAACAGCCGGCAGATGATCGCCGTGGCCAACCAGGGCGGCTTGGGATTGCCCGACCGCGACTACTACACCAAGGACGACGCGCGCTCGAAGCAGCTACGCGAGCAGTACGTCCAGCACATCACGAAAATGATGGAGCTGGCCGGCGACGACCCGGCGCAGGCTTCGTCAGAGGCGGCCACCGTCATGAGCATCGAGACTCAGTTGGCGCTGGCCTCCAAGACACGCGTCGAGCGACGCGATCCGCAGTCGAATTACCACAAGATGGATGCGGCGCAGCTTCGCATGCTCACGCCCGACTTCGCCTGGGAGACTTACCTCCGCGAGATCGGATTCCCCAACATTCATGGCGTGAACGTCGGCCAGCCGGAGTTCTTCCAGGCTCTGGACAAGCAATTGAAAGCTACGCCGATTGCCGATTGGAAAATTTATCTGCGTTGGCACCTGCTGCGCACCTTCGCGCCCGCTCTTTCCTCGAACTTCGTGGAAGAGAACTTCGATTTCTACGGTCGCACGCTTACCGGCGCGAAGGAGCTCCAGCCGCGCTGGAAGCGCTGCGTCATCTCCACCGATCGGGAACTCGGGCAGGCGCTGGGCCAGAAATACGTGCAAAAGGCCTTTCCGCCGGAAGCTAAGACGCGCGCGCACGAGATGGTGGAGAACCTGGTCTCGGCATTGCATTCCGATATCCAGACGCTTCCCTGGATGAGCGATCCCACGCGCAAGCAGGCGCTGGCCAAGCTGGCCGCCATGAACCTCAAGATCGGCTATCCGGACAAATGGCGGGACTATTCCGCTTACCGCGTGGCGCGCGATTCTTACGTGGCCAATCTCGAGCGCGGAAATACTTTCGAGTTTCATCGCCAACTGGCCAAGATCGATAAGCCCGTGGACCGTGGCGAATGGGACATGAGCCCGCCAACCGTCAACGCCTACTACGATCCCAACATGAACGAAATCGTCTTTCCCGCGGGCATTTTGCAGCCGCCTTTCTTCGATGCCATGGCGGACGACGCACTCAACTACGGCGGTATCGGCGCGGTAATCGGCCATGAGATGACCCATGGCTTCGACGATCAGGGCGCCCAATACGACGCGCAAGGCAATTTGCACAACTGGTGGACCGCGGAAGACCTGAAGAACTTCAAGGAGCGCACCGCCTGCATCGAGAAGCAGTTTGACTCCTTCGTCGTCGCCGACGACTTGCACGAAAATGGCAAACTCGTGCTGGGCGAGAGTATCGCCGACCTCGGCGGCCTTACGCTGGCACACATGGCTTTCGACCACACGCTCGCGGGAAAGCCCGAGCCGCCCAAAATCGACGGATTCACCCCAGAGCAGCGATTCTTCCTCTCCTTCGCCCGCATTTGGGCCACGACGGCAAGGCCCGAATTCGAGCGCATGTCCGTAACCGTCGACCCCCACCCCCTGCCGCGCTTCCGCGCAAACGGCGCGCTCATGAACATGCCGGCCTTCGCGCAGGCGTTTGATTGCAAGCCCGGCGACCCGATGATGAAACCCGCCGGGCAGGTTTGCAAAATCTGGTAGCCGGTCAGTTTGAATTTTGCCTTCTTTGTGTCACGATCAAAAAATTCAAACTGACCGGCTACCTAAAATCTGGTGAGCTTGCGGGCAGAGGCGTAATCTTTTCGGCTTGACATCAAGAGTGCGGCGAGAGTATTAAGCTAGCCAAGTTCGAGCCTAATCCCTATTGCAATCCGTTATCCGAGGAGACATCTCCATGAGAGCCTGGTTTCCCGGTATTTTGATGGCCCTTTTTGCTTTATTCGGGGCTGCGTCTCCCGCCTTTGCACACCACGGATTCACAGCCGAGTTCGACAAAACGAAGTGCACGGATATGCACGGCACCCTCACAGGTATCGATTGGGAGAACCCGCACGCTTACGTTCGTCTGGACGTGAAGGATGCTGACGGCAAGGTGGAGTCGTGGAGCTTGGAGATGATTACTCCTCTGGCCATGAAAAGAAACGGGACCAGCAGGGAAGACTTCCTTGCGAATATGGGCAAGCCCATGGCCGTAAGAGCTTGTCCGGGCAAAGTTGGCGGCACGCAGTACAGAGGCACGGCGGAATTCCTGAAGCTATCCGACGGTATTTTGCGCATTGTTGGGCAGAATATGGAAGCTCTGCCGCCCGAGCAAATCCACTTCTGACGGCCCTCTCCTAAGCGTTGTGTGTGCGTGTGGCGAACCCGAAAAAGGGAGAAATCGGATCATGAGAGAAATGAACCGGCGGTTCCGCTGTTGCGCGGGAAGTGTTGCAGTCGTGGCCGCTTTGTGCACGGTTCTCACGCCGGTTTTTGCGCAGAATCTGAGCGCGCCCGTAACCGGAGGAAAGATTTCCGGACCTGTGGCCGGGGATTTTGACAAAGTTCATGTATTGCCGCTCGGCGGACCCGTGCCGCGCATGGCGGATGGGCACGTGGACCTGACGGGACGCTGGTATCCAAACAGCGCCGGTAGAATGTTGCAGGTTGCTTATCCCGTCGACCCAGCGGCATTTTTTCACTTCGATCCCAAAGTGACGCCGGAGCCGCCGCCTTCCTTCAACCCCGGGGTGGAAGCAAAATACAGGCACCAAAGTTCCGATCCTGGAGAATGCGATCAGGCCGGCACTCCTACCACGACGCTAGAGCAACTGGGTCAACACGCCCCGATGGAATTGATCGAATCACCGGCGAGACTAGTGATGCTGTACGAATATCCATTGGACGTTCGCATGGTTTATATGAATCGCCAACATCCCAGCGATCCCGATCCCACCTTCAATGGAGACACCACCGCTCATTGGGAGGGGGATACGCTGGTTCTCGATGCGATCGCTATTGACGGGAGAATGAGGAATAGCGGAGGCGGGGGAGTTGGGGCATGGTTTCCCAGCGACAAGGAGCATGTGGTCGAGCGCATCACCCGGACTTCAAAGAACTACCTCACCTACCAAATCACCATTGAGGACCCGGTAGTTCTGGCGAAGCCTTGGAAGTCGGCACCTCGTCGCTGGTCGCTGGCTCAAGATCCTCACGACGAGTGGGGGGAAGTGTTCTGTACGCATAACGAGGAGCCGGAAGAGTATAAGAAGCTAAAGGAGTACGAAACGAATCAGAAGGGCAAGTGAGCGCTCAGGTTGGTGTCGGAATCCCCCGCCCATAGCGTGGGGATTTTGGTTGACACCTCTTTCGATCTGTGTCACTACTTCGCCCACGTTCTCGCCGATCCTACCAACTTGAGGGGGATTTTATGAGTTACTTTCTTCGGGGCCGAAAGTTCGCGCATGTCCATACCCAAAAAGCGGGGCAGTGGCTCGGAGTGGGCTTAGTCTCCCTCCTCTTGTGCCTTCCTCTTTTTTCCCAAACGAGCCAGGGAACTATCCAAGGTGGAGTTTTTGACCAGACGGGGGGTGCGGTTGCGGGCGCTTTGGTGAGTGTGGTGGACGTGGCTCGAGGCGTCACACGAGCCTTGACCACCGACGGCGCCGGACAATATATCGCGACGGATCTGACTCCCGGCACGTATACGGTAAGGGCGGAAGCCAAAGGGTTCCGAACCATCGAGCACAGCGGCTTGCTGGTCGAGGTGGGACAAAATATCCGCGTGGATCTGGTGGTCCAGCCAGGCGAACAGACCCAGACGATTACCGTCACGGGAGAAATTCCGGCCGTCAATACAACTGACGCCACGCTGGGCGGCACTGTGAGCAACGAAGCCATCAACGCGCTGCCCCTGAACGGGCGCAACTTCGATCGATTGCTGCAACTGCGTCCCGGCATCATCACCAACGTGGGCGGGGGCAGCGGCAATGGACCGCAGACAAATGGCCGCCGGAACACGGATAACATGCTGCGCGTGGAAGGTATTGCGGGAATGTCGCAAGCGCAGGGCTCCGACATCATCAACGCGACTTACCGCACGGGTGATTCGGACTCACTGATGCCTATCGATGCCATCCAGGAGTTCAATACACAGGAGAATCCCAAAGCGGAATATGGGTTTAGGGACGGCGCCGTCGTCAACGTCGGCGTGAGGTCGGGCACGAACAGCATACACGGCACAGCTTACGCGTTTGGCCGCGACGCTCAGGCGACGGACTCGGCCAACTACTTTCAAGGGAGCGTCACCCCCGCAACCTTGGAGCAGTTCGGCGCGACGGCGGGCGGGCCGGTCCTGAAGGACAAGCTGTTTTGGTTTGCGAGTTATGAAGGCCTGCGCGAGACGGTGGGAGATATAAACAACGATACGATTCCTGCGGACGTCGCGATGGGGAACCCGAATTTCAGCATGATCGACGCCTGCAATGCGTTGAATCCCGGTCATCTTCCTCTAGGCGCCACAGGGAACCAAATCAACGGGCTGAGCGCGCAAATCTCCGGACTGAATCCGCAAACCTGCGTGGTGACGGCAGCGTCCCCGACGGTTGAGAACCTGTGGCCGTTCGATACGAACACGAGCACGACAGGAAACTATGTGCCTCCCATAACCACTAACGGGCCGCTTAATAATGGGCTCTTCAAGGGGGATTACATTCCGGGTCCGCACCACCATTTGAGCGGCCTGGTTTTCATCTCGAAATCAAACATGTTGGGAAATCAATTCTCCGGGCAGCTTTTGCCCCAGTGGCAGACTCCCGTAGTGAACAACGTGCAGCAGTACGACGGAAGCTGGACCTGGACGCCGAATTCCACCTGGGTGAACGATTTCAGGATGGGTTACGTCTTCATGCACAACGCCGCTCCTGTGGGAGACCAGAACGTCGTTGCGTCGAACCCCTGGCCCACTGGCTACGGGCTGAACACGGGCGTGACCAATCCGCTCTACGGCGGAGCCCCGCAAATCCAGATCTCGGCGTTCACGGGATACCTTGGTACCGGCAACCGCTCATCGATCCGCGGGCCGGAAGGAGATGTGGACCTGATCGATAGCGTTTCGTATTTGCACGGAAAGCACGCCTTCAAGTTTGGCTTTGAATATCTAGACGTGCTTCTGGACGGAGACACCTACAGCCAGGCACAGGGCAACGTCGTTTTCACGAGCCTGCAAACTTTCTTGCAGGGTGCCGCGAGCACAGGCACAATTCTTTTGGGCGATCCCACAGAAGAGGGCCGGAGTCACTGGTATGCAGGTTTCTTCCAGGACGACTGGCGCATTAAACCCAGGCTGACGTTGAACCTAGGATTGCGGTACGAGTACATCACGCCTCCGACGGAACGCAATAACTATCTGGGTAACTTCAATGCCAATGTCAACCCGACCACAACTCCATCTATAGAGCAGGTCGGGCCGGGCGAGCCAATCGCTTCGATGTATCACGCCGAACGCCGAGATTTTTCGCCACGATTGGGAGCGGCGTGGGACGTCTTCGGCAACGGGAAGACCGTGGTGCGCGCCGGGGCGGGGGTTTACAGAAATCCCTCGATCTTAAAGACCTTCTTCAACAATGTGCCGTTCGGAGCGACCTTCTTCGGCGCGAACAATGTATTGATCGGATCGAACACGAGCGGAACGCAGGCCAACCTCCACAGCCCCTCGCAGCCGAGCCTGTCTGGCGCTCAGGTTAATTGGAACCTCGGACAACAAATTTTTCCGAGCACTGCCACTACAACCATCAATGGCGTCAACTACACCGGGCCTATATGCAGTCCCGCCGCGCCGTGCACGATGCCCGGCGTCGATCCCAACTTTCTCGATCCCTACTCGGTCCAGTACAACCTGGGCATTCAGCGAGCGATAACCAGCAAATTGACTCTTGATGTGGCATTTGTTGGCAACAAAGGCTACAGCGAGCAAGGTGGGATTGACCTGAATCAGCCCGCTTTAGGCACGGGCTGGAACACGCCGGTCGCTGCGGCGCCATTTAACGGGCTAACCCCAGCCCAACTTTGCGTCAGTGCCGCAAGTGTCGCGGCCGGATACAACGAGTGCAGCGGGAATAAAACTGTAACCACCGCTGTTGGTACCAATGCGTACGCCGCAGGGCAATATCGAAACGAGTTTCCGTATCTCAGCGAAGTCAGCCTGATGACGAACAACGAATTTTCCAACTACGATGCACTGCAGGCAACCTTGCAGGCGCGCAATTACCACGGCGTATCATTTCTGGCCGGCTACACCTATTCTCACTCGTTGAGCATATCGGACGGGAATTCCAACAACGGAACTCCTGTCACCGTGGATGTGGTCTCTAATCCGCGCCTGGACTATGGCGCCAGCGGCAGCGACATCCGGCATCGCTTTACTCTTGCGCCGAGCTATGCGATCCCGGGGATGAAGAGTCCGGGGCAGATGCTGGAAGGCTGGTCGCTTAGCTCGATCGTCGTCCTGCAGACCGGGCAGCCGTGGCAGCCGGTTGATTCCTCGATTGACTGGCTGGGCAACAGCTCCACCAAGAGGCCAACGAACGACCCATGGAACTACAGCGGACCTCCCTCTGCGTTTACCGTTACAGCGAATCCGATTTCGTGCTTCGGCACCTTCTCGGGTTGCACACCTTACCAGCCGGTGGGCGGCGTGGCTCAGCCGCCGGCGGCCTGCGTTACGGCGGCAGAGGCGCCATATGCGGGGAATCCTACGCTCCAACAGCTTGCCCTCGCCGCACTAGTCAACACCGGCTGCTACATGCAAGGTGGCGGGATTCTGACGCCGCCCGCTTATGGAACCTACGGGGATGCGTTCAAGGGAATCTTCCGCGGACAGAATTATTACAACGTGGACTTTTCGGTGTCCAAGATCTGGAAGGTGAAGGAGCGCTATACAGCGCAATTGCGCATCGAGTTTTTCAATCTCTTCAACCGGGCCAATTTCGCCGGCACGTCCACAGGCGGCGGGACGTCGCCCGTAGTCGCTACTCCCAATTCAGGCGTCGGCGGCGGATTTGGCTACGGCACCGTTACTCCCGATACGGGCGACCCGGTGCTCGGGTCGGGGGGGCCACGTCACGTCCAGTTCGGCTTGAAATTGACCTACTAGCCCTCGGGGGCAGAGTTCCGAAATTAACTGAGAGACGCAGCAGCGGCGGGCTCACATTGGCCCGCCGCTATGGCCGGTTAGTGGCGGGAACCGAGGCAGGTCTAACGGATAAACAGAGACTCCCATTTCAATCCTAAGGGGTATGCGCCGCCCCTCTCGTCAAGCCCGCCGATTTCCCCTAAAAAATCGATGTACCCGATCATGCACATCCCTTGCAGATAGTAGTGTCAATTATTGAACTGTGTTAACGCTTGGATAATAATGACGAGCTAGATCGAAGCGAGAGTCGGAGCTTCAGATAGCTTGACTTACCAGGTCGGGAGTGTGTTCATGACGCAGTTTCGGGCGTTTCGTAGAGCTGCATCCACGCGTCCCATCAGCCCTTCCGATACAAATCCCGGCAGATGCCAGAGGCTCTTCAGAACGAAACATCAACGCATACGTTGGGTGGCGACGCTTGCGGTGGCCGGGATTTTACTCACGGCGAATGTGGTTCGCGCCGACAATCTTTACGGTCGAATTCGAGGTACGGTGAAGGACCCGAGTGGCGCCGGGGTAGCAGGAGCCAAAGTCTCGGCCACGAATACCGCGACGGGGCTAATCAAAGAGGTGACCACGGAGGGTGACGGCAGCTACGAGATTTTGCAACTTGCCGCGCCAGCCGTATACACGCTAACGACGGAGGTAATGGGATTCCGCAAATTTGAGGCCCGAGGCATCCAGCTGAACGTGAACCAGGTGTTCGTGGAGCAAATAAAGCTGGAACTCGGCAGTCTGACCGAGACTCTAACCGTATCGGAAGCGGGCCAGACTCAGGTGGAAGCGACGAGCATCGAACTCGGCGTGACGATCAACGACATAACTATCTTGAATATGCCTCTGAATGGCCGTGAGTGGGACCAGCTGCAGCAGCTCGAGCCGGGCGTGGTGGCCGCCTCCGACGCGAGATTCGGCCCCGGGTACGGTAATAAAGGCAACTACTCGACTAATGGTTCGCAGCCGGACCAGAACAGCTATCTCGTGAATGGCACCGACAATAACGACCTGCTTTTAAATTCAGTTCAGGTGGAACCCAGCCCGGACGCCATTGCCGAGTTCAAAATGGTGACCGGCACGTTCAATCCCGAGTACGGCCGTAATTCCGGCGCCATCCTGAATTTGGTCATTAAATCAGGCACGAACAATTTCCACGGGGATGGATTCGACTTCTATCGGGACACCAGCCTGAACGCCCGCAATTTTTTCCAGCCGAAACCGGACGTTTTTCACCAGAATCAGTTCGGCGGAACGCTGGGCGGCCCCCTTTGGAAGGACCACAGTTTTTTCTTTTTTTCGTATGAGGGTACGCGGGTACGCCAAGAGGAAACCGGTAGCGACTGCGGATGCAGTTCGCCGGGCGATACGCCCGTGTTCACTCCGGCTCAACGGAGCGGCCAGTTCCTGGACCTGGCTACTTCGACAGGCCTATCGGCCTTTCCTCTGGTGGGCGACAATGGCGCCACATATCCCGCGGGAACTCCTTACTCCACTATCTTTCCCGCGGGAAGCATACCCGCGGCAGATTTCAATCCGGTGGCCACCAATCTCTTGAAGTATGTCCCGCTACCCAACGTGGGAAGCAACTACGAGTTCAATCCCATCGTCGCGCTGGGTGACGATCAATACCTGGGTCGGATCGACCATACCATCGGCGCGCGGGACGCGATCTGGTTTTACGGGCTTTGGGAGCGCCAGCACGCTCACAAGGACCTTCCGTTTTCCGGAGCGACCCTGCCAGGCTTCGCTGAACTCGACTCTATACATTGGCAGCAATACACGGCTGCCTGGAACCACACGTTTAGCGGGGAGACGCTGAATGAAGCGCGGGTTGGCTACACGCGGCTCAACTGGATCTCGGTGATGCCGGCCAATCCAGCATCGCCCGCCAGCGCGGGATTTACGGGTATCACGCCTCAGTCGGGAGGCAGCAGCGAAGGGCTCCCCGGGATCTTCGTAACCGGCTATTTCGACCTGGGCTTCAGCACCAACGGGCCCCAGCCGCGCATCGATCAGACCTATGAGCTCACCGATAATTTGTCGAAGATCGTCGGAAAACATGCCTTGAAGTTCGGGTTCGATATGAGGCGCTTCGAGATTTATAACCAGATTTCGCATTTGAATGACGGAGGTTTCGCCTTCGCCGGGTTCGGGTCTTTCACTACGGGAGACGAGGGCGCGGATTTCCTTCTCGGCGTTCCCGATCTTTATGAGCAGGCGAGCGGCGATATCCTGAATGAAAGGGCTCAGGAGTATTACTCCTACGCTCAGGATCAATGGAAGGTGCGGAGCGATCTCACGATTACCTATGGACTGGGGTGGTCGATCGATACGCCGCTGGCGGATAACTACCACGATAATCATGCGGGAGTTGCCTTCCGGCCTGGCCAGCAGTCCATCGTATTTCCCGGAGCGCCCACTGGTTACGTTTTTCAGGGCGATCCCGGAGTGAACGCATTTGGCACGACGCAATTCAAAGATTTCGGCCCTCGTTTGGGTTTTGCCTACAGCCCGGACTGGGGACGATTAACGGGCGGACCCGGCAAAACAAGCATTCGCGCCGGATATGGCATCTACTACAACCGTTTCAGCGGAGAGCCAACGTACGAGAGCCAGGGATTGCCGCCCTTCGGGGTTACCTCATTCGGGGCCGGAGACATCGGCGCATCGCCTAGCTTTGCGGCCCCTTTCAGTGGTTTTATAACGGGCGCCGGAGGCGCGGTTACGCCGGCATCCATTCCGAATAAGTTTCCGTACGTCCTGTCGGGACAACCGAACTTCAGCTTCTTCGAATCGATGTCGATAAGCGTCTACGATCCGAACGTCTCGATTCCGTATGCCGAGAACTACAGCCTGACCGTTCAGCGCCAGATTGGCGCCAGCTCCGTGATTTCCCTAGCCTACGTGGGGGCAGAGGGACATCGCCTGCTCATCACACATGAATTGAATCCTGGGCTCAATCCAGCGGGCTGCGCCGCTACGCCCGCGTGCGCGAGCAATCCTGCCCAACAGCCCGTTAACTTTCCAGGAAATTACGCCTACCCCGGGAACATCATTGCTTCCATCGGCGAGATTTCGACTGTAGGCAATTCCAATTACAATTCACTTCAACTGGCGTGGGACAAACGCTTTTCTCATGGCCTGCAGTTGCTGGCGGCCTACACGTGGTCGCACTCTTTGGACGACGGCTCCGGTTTTGAGAATACTGGATTCAACGGCGCAGGATTTGGAGGCTTCGGCAACATCCGGTCCATCAATCCATTCAACCAGAAGCTTTGGGACTATGGAGACTCGATCTTCGACGCCAGAAATCGTTTTGTGATCAGCTATGTGTATCAGATCCCCAGCATGCGCCGCTTCCATGCGTTGCAATTTCTTCCCGCCAAGGTGACGGATGGATGGCAGATGAGCGGGATTACCACGTTTCAAAGCGGGTTCCCATTAGACGTAGTGGATAGCGCTCTACCCTCGTTGACCGACAGTTCTTTTCAGTTCTACTGCACTTTTGGAACTGCCTGCTGGGACGTTCCCAATGTGGCGGGAGCAGTGCAGTATGAGAATCCGCGAACCAACGCGACAAACCTTTGGTTCAATCCCAGCGCGTTCGCGCCTGCGGCACTCGGCACGCAGGGCAACGCGGGGCGAGATATTCTGCGCGGCCCGGGAATCAACAACTTCGATTTTGCCATGATGAAAGACACGTCGCTTACCGAGAACACCCGGCTCGAGTTGCGCTTTGAGTTTTTTAATTTCTTCAACCATACGCAATTCGACCCCAATGGAATCTCCACGGATATCAATTCCGCAACTTTCGGCCAGGAGTTGTCGGCTCGCGCCCCGCGATTGATTCAACTCGCCGGCAAATTCTACTTCTAGCCTACGTCGATAATTGGATTTCGCTCGCGGCACGGTTGGGTGTATAAGCTTGCCTACCGGGAAGATGGCCAGGCGCGAGGCGCGCTGGCCGCGTATTCGTGCGGGAAAAGCGAGAAGGAGACAAGTATGACGAAACTGATGAAAGTGGCTCTGGGGCTGGCGATGGTTACGCCATTCGTCTCGTTTGGCGCGCCGGCCAGGGCGCAACAGCAGCCCCAGCCGTTGAAGGTGACGCACGTGAGGGACAATGTTTACTGGGTCCAGGGCGGCGTGGGGTCTAATGACGGCTTCATCGTGGGCACGACCGGGGTCGTTCTCGTAGACACGAAAAGCACGGTGGACTCGGAGAAGGGGGTGATCGCCGCAATCGCCGCCGTGACGCCGAAAGCGGTGGATACGGCGATCATCACGCATAGCGACAACGACCACGTCAACGGGCTTGCCGCTTTGCCCGCCGGGCTGACCATCATCGCGCAGGAGAACTGCAAGGGCGAAATGCAGGCTTCCGCGAGCAGCCGCAATCCGGCTCCGCAAGACCGTTTGCCCACGAAGACCTACGCCAAGACCGACAAGCTGACCATCGACGGCATTCACATTCGCCTCTATCACTGGGCACCCGGGCACACGAGCGGCGATACCGTGGTATATCTTCCCGACCAAAAAATCGTCTTTGGCGGCGACCTGCTGGTCACCAACCGCCCCGACACGGGGATTCACCCAGAAAAGAACGGCTCGGCCGCAGGATGGATCGAAAACGTCAAGGGCATTCTGAGCCTGAACGCCGATACCTACCTGACCGGCCACGGCGACATGATGACGCGCGCGGACGTGCAGAAGAAACTCGCGCTCATCCAGGACAAGTACGCCAAGATCAAGACGATGGCCGCGCAGGGCAAGTCGCTTGACGAAATCAAGACGTCTCTGGGCGAACCCACAACGACGCCGCCCAACGCGAATGGCACGCCGGCCGCTGCCACCTTGACCGAAGTGATCTACAAGGAAGTGCTGAAAGCGAAGAGCTAAGCTGGAGCCGCGCCCGAGAGCGACGAGTTGAACCGGCTTTACTCGGCTTCGAATGTGTGTCTGAATCGCGAGCCAGATTCGAGGCGGGCGATGGCCTCGTTATTTAAGTTCGCGCCGAATACGATGCGGCCGCGCTAGTGGTTGAATGTCCCTGGGAACCCGCATAATGCTTTCACGGTCAGATGCGGGGAAAGATCATGGTCGGCGTGGCGGGCTGGTCCTACAAAGACTGGCAAGGCGTCGTTTATCCCGAATCTCTCAGCTCCAAGAACCGCATCGCGTATCTTGCCCGCTATTTCGGCCTGATTGAAATCAACAACTCCTTTTATGGGCATATCAAGCCGGCTGTGGGAAAACAGTGGTGCCGGATGGCATCCGAGGAGAATCGTGAGTTCGTTTTCAGCGCCAAACTGAATCGCGCTTTCACGCATTCTCCCATCGCGGTCCTCGAGCCGACTTCGGCGAAGACGATTCGTCCCGGACCAACCGACGAACCGGATGCCAAGGCGGGGCTCGATTCCATAGCCGAGGAGGGGATGCTGGCCGCGGTCCTGGCGCAGTTTCCCATTTCGTTCAAGTGCACGGGCGAGAATCGGGAGTACGTGCGCGGTTTGGCCGAACGATTTAGCAGTTATCCGCTGGTGCTGGAAATCCGGCATGCGAGCTGGAATGAACCTGAAATCCTGACCTGGTTGGCGGAGCTAAAAGTCGGCTTGTGCAACATCGATCAGCCTCTGCTTGGCCGGGCGATTCGGCCGGGCACAGACGTGACCTCGCCGATCGGCTATGTGCGGCTGCACGGAAGGAACTACCGGCAATGGTTCGCGGAAACAAACGTTCGGGACCGGTACGATTATCTTTACTCAGCTCAGGAACTGGAGAAGTGGAAAGATCGGACGGTGGAGATCGCTTCCAAGGCGGAAGCTACTTACGTAGTGGCCAACAATCACAATTTGGGGAAAGCCGCGGTGAACGCTTTGGAATTGGTGGCGATGCTGGAGAACCGCAAGGTGAGAGCGCCCGAGCCTCTAGTTCGGAACTATCCCGAACTAGAGGCGATCTCGTTTCGTGAGGAGCGACCGTCTCGCGGCGAACTATTTTAGCAGCGGAATCGAATCCGGCTTGGGTGGCTGCGGCAACGATTGCATAAACGCGTAGATATCCGCCAGATCGGCATCGGACAGCACCTTAGCCGTGTACGGCGGCATTTCGTCGCGGGGCGAACGAACCTGGAAGCTGAACGCGGCGTAAGGAATAGGATTGGGGCCGAGCTTCGGGCCTGTACCTGCTCCGCCTTGGGCCGCATAGCCGTGGCATTCGTAGCAGCCGTCAGTCACGTAGATGGTCTTGCCGTGTTGGGTGTTTCCCGCGGGAGCGCCGGCGGCCGTCTTCGGAGCTTCACTTCCGGATTGCGCGGCCACATCGGAATGCGCCAGAAGCAACATTCCGGCGACAGCCAATGCGGCCGTCAATAGGGTGATCAGGCGCACGGAATGCGACCCGCGCGCGGGCTGCGAAGCGTTGCTAGCTTGCTGAGGTGTGTGCATAGTCGCCCCCTTTTTTAACGCGGTTGAGTAACGGTATCGAGAAGAGCCGGCTCGCCGCGTTTTACTACAGCAACCGCTCTCTTCAATGCCGGGCCCAAGTCCTTGGGATCGGTAATCGGTCCCTCGGAATACCAGCCCATGCTTTTCGCGAGCATCGCGTAATCGATATTGGGATCAACGATAGTGGTGCCGATGCCGGCATTTTCGATGCCGCGCTGGTGCCGGTTGGCCATGCGCTGGATGTGCATGACCTCCTGGTGATAAGCGCGATTGTTGCGCATGACGGAGAGAAGGGGGATGCGATGGTGCGCAGCGGTCCAAAGCACGCCGTTCGCGTACATCAGGTCGCCATCGGTCTGAAGATGGACGTACAGCCGGCCATGCTTGCGATGAGCCAGCGCCGCGCCGACGGCGGACGGAGAGGCGAAGCCGACACCAGCGGCGCTGCCGCCGCGGGTACGCTGATAGTATTTGTCGTAATTCCATTCCGGGCCGCCGAGACCGCCGGCCCAGTCCTCGCCTTTGACGGCATTCCAAACTTCCGCCGAAAGCCGCGCCGAGCTAATGGGACTTGCGTCCCATCCATACGTCGCATCGACGCGGGCGCGCTCTATAGCTTTTTGGTTGGCCGCGGCAACTTTCGCGCCGCGATCCTGGAAAGCGCGCCTACGGTCGTCGGTTGTCAACTGCTTGATGGCTTCGGTCAGAGCGGGAAGAGTGGCTTCAGGATCCGCGGCCATGGCGATATCGACTTCCTGGAAGCGCTCGAAATCCTGGTAATTGCTCTTGGTATAGAGGTCGAGCGAACTGATGCTGATCAGCTTGGCATTCCCGCGGGTAAGCGTTTGCGAACTGCGATGGAGTTGGTCGCGGTAGGAGTGAACCAAGCCCCAGAAATCGTCGACTTCCAGACCGAGGATCACATCCGCGTCCCCGATCAACGCTCGGCCGCCCAACTGGCTGAGCGGATGACGCGAGGGCAGGTTTCCGCCCTGATCGATCACGGGCGCCTGAAGCGCTTCGGCGAAGGCCATGAGGCGCTGCAGGCCCTCCTCGGAGTGAATCACGTGTCCCGCAACGACTACCGGATTCTGAGCCGCGACCAAGAGCTTGGCAGCTTCCATGACCGAGCCGGAATCTCCTTGGGGAGGGGCGTCCAGCGTGAGCTTGGGTATGCGCAGCGAGGCGTTATTGGCAATGGGAGCTTCTTGCAGGGCGCTATCGATCACGATGACCACTGGCTCTCTCGGAGGAGTCATGGCGATCCTATACGCACGCACAGTGGACTCCGCGAAGTGAGGCAGCGAGATGGGGGTGTCATCCCATTTGGTGTACTCGCGGACCATGGCCGCCGCATCCTGGGCGCTGTGATACCACTCCACGCCAGGGCGCCGCTCGGCAGCGTCAAGGGTATTGCCAATCATCAGCATGATGGGCGCCCTGCCGGCCCAGGCGTTGTAGATACCCATGGAGGCATGCTGCAAGCCCACGGTGCTGTGGGCCAGGACGAGCATCGGCTTGTTTTCGATCATCGCGTAGCCTTGGGCCAGCGCGACAGAGGACTCTTCGTGGCAACAGGTGATGAACTCCGGATTCTTGTTGCCGCCGTAGTTGATCAGCGACTCGTGAATGCCGCGAAAACTGGAGCCGGGATTGGAGGCCACGTACTCAAAGCCGAGAGTTTTGATGACGTCGACCATGAAGTCGGAGCCCGAGCGATCCACCGTCAAAACGCTGACTTCGCTGGGCGGATCCGCTTCCCTGGGAGGCACGGGAGGGATCGACGCCTTCGCCGCTATCGTTTGCTGAGCGCGCAATGTACCTGCGCCCGCAACCAAGGTGGCCACACCGCCGACAGCCGCGCCTTTTAGAAACTTGCGACGATCAACCACTCTCTTGTCGGATTTCTTCATGGGTCGCATCTCCTCTCAAGAGCCGTTGTATTGGGCTTCAGCTCTTGGTGCCCATAAGTCCTGAATGAGGTTTTACCGAAGGCTCCCTAAAACTGGCCGGTATTATAGCCTGAAATGGTCTGCAGATAGCATCCATTAGTTAGTAGCCGGTCGCGGTCACAGGCGCATGGTCCATGCCGGAGACGAATACGGGCATGCGCTCAAGCGGCAGGCGCTCCTCGGCGTCTGCGTGCTCAAAGACTTTGCGGATCTTATATGTGGTGGAACGCTCGGCAGGAACGCGCCCTATGCTTCGAATCATGGCGCGGAACTCGCCGGGCGAGACATACTCGCCGAAATTGGCACCCGCAGCCTTCGATATACTCTCCTCCATCAACGTGCCGCCAAAATCGTTGGCCCCCGCCTCGAGACAATCCAAGGACTGCCGGAAACCAAGTTTGACCCAGGAGACTTGAATGTTGGAGATGTAGCCGTGCAGAAGCACGCGGGCGAGCGCATGAATGATCAGGTCCTCGTGCTCCGAACGGCCGGCGCGCGCGCCACCAATCTGGAATAGCTTGGTCTGGGAGTGGATGAACCCCAAGGGAACAAATTCGGTGAATCCGCGGGTTTCTTTTTGAATTTCGCGCAGCAAAAGAATGTGCCTAACCCAATGTTCGGGAAGCTCGGTATGGCCATACATAATTGTTGAGGTCGAGGGAATGCCGAGGCTATGCGCCGTGCGGATCACATCGATCCACTGTCGTACTTTCAGCTTATTGGGACTTAGCGACCGGCGAACGGTATCGTCGAGAATTTCCGCAGCCGTTCCGGGAATGCTGCCCAAGCCGGCTTGCCTCAACATCAACAGATAATCCCGCAACGGCAAGCGCGTCTTTTCGACGCCATAAGTGATTTCCATGGGCGAATAAGCATGCACATGAAGTTCAGGCAAGAGGGTCTTGATGGCGCGAAGAAGTTCGACGTAGTAGTTTCCGTTCAAATCTTTCGGGAGACCGCCTTGAATACACACCTCGGTGGCACCGCACTCGACGGCCTCGAGCGATTTGGCGAGCAGCGCATCGGTGGAATGAAAATAAGCATCCGGTGCATCGGGCCCGCGACTGAACCCGCAAAAAGCGCAGCCCACGATACAGACGTTGGTGAAATTCAAATTTCTGTTCACCACGTAAGTGATTTTGTCGCCGACCACGCGCCGGCGCAGTTCGTCCGCGACTTTCAGCAGAGCTAAAAGATCGTTCCCCTCGACAGTGGCCAGCGTGAGCCCTTGCTCGAAATCGAGGTCCCTCCCGGCAAGCGCATTCTCCAGGAGGCTGGCAACGTTCGGGCTTGCCGCAGCCAGGGCGCGATCCCAGGGAATTTCTCTCCATTCAGGATAGATTGTTTTCAGCATTGGTCATAACTCCCTCGAGCAAAACCGTCTTCGCGCCGGAGCTTCCAAAGATGGGGCTGGAGACGCGCGGCCACAAACTCAGGACGCGCCGAAAATTCCGGATAAATCGCCAGGCGCTCGCGCAAAACGAATCCGGCTGAGGCGGTCCTCGCCGCGAGCGAAGAGATCTGTGGCCAAGCGGCTTCTGGGTTGATGAAATCTTTGGTGACTGGGGAGATCCCGCCCCAATCATTAATGCCGGCCTTCAGCAAATCGGGATAGTCCTCGGAGAGCAGGTTAGGCGGGGACTGAAGATTCATCTCCCCGCCGAGAATCAAGCGCGCCACGGCAATTGTACGCTGCAAATCCTCTTTGGAAGGCTCCGGCGCCCGAGCCATGCGAATGTCCGGCTTGGCCCGAAACGGCTGGACGATCACTTCCTGAACGTGGCCGTGCTTTTCATGCGCGGAGCGGATTGCCAGCAGGGCATCCACGCGTTCCTCGGCAGTCTCGCCGATCCCGATCAAGATACCCGTGGTGAAGGCCATGGATAATCGGCCGGCATCTTCAATGGTCCGCAGGCGGAGCGAAGGAACTTTGTCCGGCGCTCGCCAGTGTGCGCCGCCAGAGCGGCCCAACCGCGGACTCGCACTCTCGAGCATCAGCCCCACGCTGACGTTCGTCTCCCGGAGGCGGCGAAGATCGTCGGCGTTCATTAGCCCCGGATTGGAATGAGGAAGGAGCCCGGTCTTTTCGAGTACCAGGTCACACATAGCCGCAAGATATTCGAGCGTACGCTCGAATCCCAAAGCCTTTAGAAACTCTTTTGCCTCGGGGAAGATCCGCTCGGGCTGATCGCCGAGGCTGAACAAAGCTTCCTTGCATCCGGCACGGCGGCCCGCTTCCGCGACAGCCAGCACTTCGTCCGGCGTCATGTAAGGCTGCATACCGGCCTGGGGATCGGCACGGAACGTGCAATAGCCGCAATAATCGCGGCAAAGATGCGTGAGCGGAATGAAAACCTTCCTGGAGTAGCTAACGGAAGAGCCTTTGAAGCGGTCCCGAACGGAGGCGGCCGCGTGAAGCACAGCATCCAAGGGCGCGTCGGTCATCAAGGAAAGCGCGTCTTCGCGGGACACGGGGCGGGATACTCCGCGGCCCTCTAGTCCAGCTTCAAGCGCGGCGTCGAGAGCGGCGTCCACGTGGTAAGGAAGCGCGATATCCGGCATAGGGAGCCTTTGGCGGAAAACCCGACTGCAACCTAATTCAATGAAAAAGCATATGCTTGCGCTCTATTCGTGTCAACGCAGCCTGATTGGCCATAGAATTATCGCCCGTGGCTAACGCCCTCACCGCTATTCGGCTGCTCCTCGTGATTCCATTCGCGTTTTTCATGGCGCGGGGAGACGAGCGTTCAGCCGCACTGGGGCTGATCGCATGGCTGATAGCGTTGCTAACGGACTTTCTGGACGGGCCGATTGCGCGGCGTCGAGGCACGGTCACAGCGTTGAGCGGGACTTTCGATCACACCAGCGATTTTCTTTTCGTCACGAGCGGGATATTTGCCGGCGCATACCGCGGCGTGTTTCCCTGGGTCCTGCCGGTGTGCATCACGGCGGCGTTTGCGCAGTACGTGATCGACTCCTACTGGATTCACCGGCAAAGCAAGCTGCGCGGGAGCAAACTCGGCCGTTACAACGGCATGCTTTACTTCGTTCCGCCGGTGGCGGACATCCTGATCCGGCTGGGCGCGCGCTTCTTGCAACCATTGCTAACGATTCTGGTGTGGGGGCTGGTTCTGAGCACGCTGGTATCAATGGGACAGCGCGCCCTGATGTTCAGGAGAGGACTAGCCGAAAACCTCGCGAGTCGCTCGCCGCAAAAATAGCAGGCCGACAGCGGCGTTAAACAAGACAAAGAAATTGTGCATGACGAAGCCGAAGGCGGTCATTTGGCCGGGGCGGTCCGGAAAGAGCAATACCCAGAAAAGGATGGCCACCGAGTGCATGGGACCCGGCATTGCCGCTCCAAAGAAAATCACGGGCAGATAACCCAGCATCTCGCTGAAACTTACAGAGCCTCCAAATAGCCGCAGGGCCAGCGTATACACGATGACGCCGGCGATCACCAGCGGGGCGCGCAGCAAAATCACGGCTGCGTACTGCCAGAGCTTGGCAAGCCGGAAGGCGCGCAGGATGGGGCGATCGCGCAAAGCGATCCCCGAGCCGATTGTGCCGCGGAAGAAGAGATAAAAGAACACAAAGAAAAGGCCGGAGCCCAGGGCGATCCAGGGAATTACGTGAAAGACGGGCTGGATCGTGCCCCAGCGCAAGCTCACGCCGATCGCGCCCCAGAGGATCAGGCTGTAATATTCGCAAAACATTAAAAAGAGCATGCTCGAACCGACTTCCCACCCGGGTACGCCGTCGCGGCGGTTCAGATAGAGAGCGATGGCGCCTTTGCTGACTTGCTCGTTCACCAGCGAAAGAATGTAAGCGCTGGCGCGAATGGGCAAAATATCCGCGTAGCGGATTTTGGCGTTGAACCAGTTGATTACGCTCCAAACCACCACGCTATCGAGCAGGAGATAAAGGAAGCAATACGGAATCATCATGGCCAGCCAGCGAGGCCAGCTGACGTTCTCGAAACTTTTGAGGAGATAAGGAAGCAGCCGGCTGCCCTCGGCAGCGGCGCCACGGCTCAGGCGTTCGTAGAGGTAAGCGAAGCAGGCCGCGGTGATCAGAAACGGCAAAAGCCGCTGCCAGGGCTTCGCTTTTCTGGCGGCTGCGGCTGCGGGAATGCTCGCGGCCGGGATGCTCTCGTTCATTTCGTAAACCTTCTCTGTGAGCCTTCGCCTAAGCTGAACCTAAACTGGCTTGAATCATCTCGTCAATTCCGGTGAGTTGGATACCAAGCTTACACGCAGCGGGCTGGGGGTCCAAGCGCGTATCGGCAGTGATCACCTCGAGAACGTCGCGGGAAAATCCCGGCTTGCCGATGCGTTGGCGAATGGCCAGCACCAAGGAGAGCAAATTCTTCGGAATCGAGCCGATGCGGACGTTCCGGCCGAGCAGGCGAGCGGCTCTCTCCACGAGCTCGCGCTCCGGCAAAGAGACCGGACCAACGAGGTCCAAAGTGAGATTCCTGGCGACCGGCTCCTGGGTGGCAGACGCCAGCGCAGCCCGCGCGAGGTCGTCCACGTATAAAGGCTGCTGAAGATGGCGGCCACCACCGATCAGCTTGGCCCTTCCGCCGCTGATGTTGCGCTGGAGCGCGGCCGCGCCGGCTGTGCTGGGCCCGAGCAGCAGCGGCGCGCGCAGCACGGTGTAAGGCAGGCCCGATGCGCGCACCAACGCTTCGGCCTCACCCTTGGTGCGATAGTAGCGGTTGCGAGACGCTTCGTCGGCTCCCGTCGCGCTGGCCAGAACGATCTTCCGCACGGCCGATCGTTTGGCGGATTCAACGACACTACGAGTTGACGCCACGTTGGCCTGCTCATAGGTGGAGTCCGGCCGTTCAAAGAGAATTCCCGGAAGATGGATGACTGCGAAGGCGCCGTCAAATGCCGAATCAAGAATGCCGGGATCTTCATAGGAGATCCGAATCACTTCGTTCGGACTGCTTAGCTGCGAGCGGATCTGGTCGGCGGCGCGCTGGGAGCGGACAGCGGCCACAAACTTAACTGATGCCGCCGCTTGCGGCGAGCCGCACCGCAGAATGGCCTGGCCGACGGCGCTATTGGCGCCAGTGACGACTATTTTCATGCCGATCCTTTTTCCTCGCGACGGTGGTTAGCCGATGACGTGAAAGACGTGAATCGTCGAATTCGGCCGGACCTTCAGTTCCGGGTATTTTTTCGACTTGGCTTCCAGCACATGCTGCTGCTCATCCGGATCGGTGACGCTTATGACTCAAAACTCAGCGAAGGAGAAGATTCGGTCGCAGGCAGGCTTTCGCCGCGGCTTTGGGATTGGATGTGCCGCACGGATTCGCCGTCCCGCGCGTTGTGGGCTCCGAGGCGAGTGGGATGCAAAATGGTGGCAAGCAAAGCGACGCCTTCGCTCAGCCGCGGACCGGGACGCGAGAAATATGAGTTAGCGTTCACGGCGTAAATACGATCGTTCTGGACCGCGGGAATCTGATGCCAGCCGGCCGGCAGTTTGGTGGAACGCCAGACATTAATATTCCGTTCAAGGTTGTAGCCGCAGGACATCAGCACGACGATTTCGGGCCGAGCGGAGAGCACGTCTTGCCAGTCCATGGAAAAGGAGGGCTCGCCCTCGCGGCCGATCACATCGATGCCACCCGCGAGCCGCACCATCTCCGGAACCCAATGTCCGCCGGCATAGGGCGGATCGAACCATTCCAGGCAGAGAACGCGGGGGAGTGGCGAGGATCCTTGCACGGCCTCGCGCACGGTGGAGACTTCCAGGGCCAGCCATCCCGCCAGCGCTTCTCCTTCTGAACCGCGATCGGCGGCATGCGCGATATCGCGAATTCCTTGCCACACTTCGTGGAGGGTGCGCGGCGTGAAGCTAACGACCCGCGGCCGGCGGCTGGCAGGGAAGCGCGAGACGGCGGCGGCCAGATCGTCCGAGGAGGCGGCGCACACATGGCAGAGATCCTGGGTCACGATGAGATCGGGATCGAGCCGCAGGAGCAGTTCCGCATCGAGACTATAAATACTTTCATGGCGCCCGATGAGTTCCCGCACCTGGCGATCGATTTCGGCGGGAACCGCGGTCACATCAATCCGCGGGCGAATGAGGGAGGGTTTTGTGGCCGCTTCGGCGGGGAAATCGCATTCATGCGTGACGCCGACTACGGAATCACCTGCGCCGATGGCGTAGAGGATTTCGGTCGCGGCCGGAAGAAGGGAAACAATGCGCATGGTATCGGAAGTCTAGCCCCGCATTCGATGCGGCACAAGGCGAAGAGGTGTGGAGTTAAGGCAGCGAAGGGGCGGCGCTTTCGCTGAGTACGTCGGCAAAAACGAAGCCATCGCGTTCCACGATTTGGCCGCTTTTGGCTGCCACCGGATGGCAGAACATGGGTCCGGCAAATGCAAAGGAGTGGAATTCTCCGTTCTCGCCGCAGGGGTCTATCGCGGCGGGGAGATCGTCGAGCAATTGGTGATCGAAAAGACGACCGGCGAAGCTGCGGTCGAGCTTCTTAGGATCAACGCACGTCAGATAGGCGCGCAGGCCGGCCGCCACCATCTCACGAGCCAGTGCGGCGGTGGGCAAACCCCAAATGGGAAAGACCGGCGTGATGCCAACGGCGAATAGTTTCTCTTCGCGATAGCGGCGAATATCCTCAAGGAAAAGGTCACCGAAAGCCATGTGAAAGACGCCGGCGGCGCGAGCCTGAGCCACGGCGGCCGCCATTGCGGCTTCGTAAGCCAGATTCGAACATCGCGCCGGAATAGGGACCTTTACCAGAGGCACATCGGCGGCGCGAGCCTGTTCTTCGAGTAGCTCTTCGCGAACGGCATGCATGGCCACGCGGCTGGCGTCCTGGTTGATCGTAGTCAGTAAAGCGGTGACCTCAAATTCGCCAGAGGTCCGCAGCTTGTGCAGAGTCCAGGCACTATCCTTACCACTGCTCCAGGAGAGCCAGATTTTGGGGCGGGTCATTGAGACTTCCAGCTATAGAGCGCAAAGAAATGGAGGTATGTTCTCCGCCCAGTGTAGTTCATTGGAACCTCCCGCTGAGTGCGCGGGACGCGGGTGCGAGTATACGCCTGTGGCGACCTGAGGTGAAAGCCTGTCGAATCCATTTTTCGCTTGCCGCGCATCTGTGTTCATGGCTGTTTCTGCCTCTTTGGCGGTGGGAGGATGCCGAGCGCCGCCTCGTGCGACGTCGGCTTTCCTGAAATTTCTGTCCAGGCGAACCTGCTATCATTAGACTGTCAGTTCACAACCTTCCAACGCTCACCCCTTCTCGGGCAACGGTCTCTTGCACCACTTTTCGGGAGTTGGCCGCGTTTAGAACGTCTCAGCGTCTCTCTAGTTTGCGGAAGGCCGATCTGAGCAGGACTTGACGTGAGAACCAAGGTCATGCGGGGGAAGTGACTAGGATTGTAGGGCCGACGGAACTAGGCGAACCGCTTCCTATACCACGTCATTGCCATCAAGCCGAGCAGGCCGACGCCGAGCAGGAGCAGGCTCGACGGCTCTGGGGCCGAGACGTTTCCTCCCGGAGTCGTGGAGAATGAGAAGGTCACGTCGTCAATGTCAATGTTGACGCCTTGTGGAATGCCAGTGAACGTAAACGTTGCAGAGCCATCCACCAGCGGATTGTGAGACCCGGTCAGTAGCGAAGAGTTCGCGTTGTCGTAATTCCCATCCGCTGAGGCTGGCCCGAGGATCCCTTCGCTGGGCGTAACACCTGACGTGACACCGCCCTGGCAAATCATGCAAAGTTCGAATCCGGACTCACCGTTAAGTGTGATCGCGCCGAAGCCCCAGCCCAAATTTCCTGTTCCAAGGTTGTTAGTGATAACGCCGCCTGAACCTAAGTTAACTAGGTCCCCCTTTTGACTAGACAACGACAGACTTCCGGGAGCGCTCAGAGTAAAGAATATGTCGGTGAGGAGCTGGCCAGCATCGTGGATGTTAGACTGGGTATTCGTAAGGCTCAGAGTCAGCGTACCGCCACTCACGCTAAAATCGGCTTGTGCCGAAACGGACTCGCCATTCAGTGTCGCCCCTAGGGGCGTGGTGATAACCTGATCGGCGTGAGCCAATTCGGCGGAGCCGAGAGCTAGAACAATTGCTAAAGATAAGAGCGTGAAAATTTTCATCGAAAACCTTCTCCTCCGCCAACGACAACCCGTTGGGCGGAAGAACCACTCTCTTAGTACGTGCAATCCATTGGCCGATCGGGCAATCGCTGTAAACAAAGAGTTTAGGTCAACGCAAACCTCATGTCTGGGTGCAACCAGTATCGGCACTTCCCCTTAAATTGAAAAATCTTGCACTTTCGGCCAACGCCGGTCAGAAAAGGTCTGCAGATGGTCCCCCGCAAGACGTTGGGCTTTGAAACTCCAGAGAGTAGACTACAGGCCAGTGTTGAATCTACCCCTTGAGACCAGACCATCTCTGCTCTCGGAAGCGCCAAGGCGTCGCGGCGACCGAACAAGGGACTCACTCCGTGAGAGGTGATTTGGCCTTGTAACGGGCTTGTATCGAAAAACCGTCATCAAAAGCGAGAAGTTGCCGATATAACCTGGTGCGGCTACCATCCAAAGCGTAGCGGGAACTCTCTTCCTGCGAAGATACTCAGTCGGGATGGAATCGAACCCGAAACCCAAAATAAGCCCTTCAACTTCTTCGTCGGGAGGCGCCCTAACGCCCGATCGAATAACACGCTCGTCCGAAGACCTGACGGGATGGGCCACGCGCAGAGTGTGGAGTTCAAGTCCACAAATGTTAAAGATCTTGCCATTAGCAAAGCTCAGATTATCAGCTCGACACTGAAAATAGGACACTTATGTGCTCGCCGACCTGGCTCCTCGATTGCCCCTCTCTGGTACGCGGGTGTAGTTCAATGGCAGAACGGACGCCCTCCAGGCTTCTGATATGGGTTCGACCCCCATCACCCGCTCCATCTTTTCGAGGCAATCTCCACGCATCACCTAGGGCAAACCGTCTGTGCGAAACTCCGAGAATCCGACTTAACAGGAGCGGCGCGATGCCACGGGCGATGGGTAGCGACGGAATGGCGTACAAGGTTGCTCTTGCATTAACGCCAACACTCACAACCTACCTTCTTTACAAGGGTGCCCATTTATGTTCCGCTGGATGAACGCTTTTGGTGACTTTTAGAGAGGGAGAACTCGATCATCGTGACTTTTTCTATGATTGACGTGAATCGTGTGTTCAATTTCAACGCGGGGCCAAGCGCGCTGCCGCTCCCGGTGCTCGAACGCGTCCGCGAAGAGTTGCTCGACTGGCATGGCAGCGGCATGTCCGTGATGGAGATGAGCCACCGCTCGCCCGAATACGAGGGCATCAACGCCGATGCCGAAGCAGGGCTCCGCAAGCATCTCGCAATTCCCGAAGACTATGCCGTGATATTCGTGCCGGGCGGCGCGAGTATGCAGTTTTCGATGGTGCCTATGAATTTATGTCTGCCGGAAAAGCGGGTGGATTTGATTCATACAGGCACTTGGACGGCGAAGGCCCTCGGCGAACTCACAAAAGGCGGCATTCCACATCGGATCGCCAGTTCAACGGAAGAGGCAAAGTTCATGCGCGTGCCACGCCCTCCCGAAATCACACTCACGCCGGACGCTTCCTACGTTTATCTATGCACGAACAACACCATCGAGGGCACACAGTGGACGACATTCCCCGAAACAGGCATGGTACCTCTAGTGGCCGACATGTCTTCGGACATTGCGTCGAGGGGGATCGATGTAAAGAAATTCGGGTTGATCTTTGCGGGCGCGCAGAAAAACTTGGGGCCTGCTGGCGTCACCGTAGTGATCGTGCGGCGTGACCTTGCCGAACGTGCGGACAAGAATGTGCCGACGTTGCTGCAATACCGTACTCACATCAAGGCGAAATCGCTCTACAGCACGCCGCCAACGTTTGCGGTATACATCATCGGGCTGATGATGGACTGGATGGAATCGGAAGGCGGCATCGCGGCGGTCGAACGACAGAATGATGCCAAAGCAACGTTGCTTTACGGAACAATCGACGGGAGCGGCGGCTTTTATCACTGCCCCGTCGAGCGTGAGTCGCGGTCGAAAATGAACGTGGTGTTTCGCGTAGGCAAAGCCGGCGGCGACGAGGTCGTCGAAAAGAGATTCACCCAAGAGGCAGCGTTGGCCGGAATGGCGGGTACGGCAGGCCATCGCTCGGTGGGTGGAATGCGCGTATCGCTCTACAATGCGGTCACAGTCGAAGCGGTGACCGCGCTGACCGACTTTATGCATGAATTTCGGCGCAAGCATGGCTGATGACGCAGTGCGAGGCTGGAAGGGCTCCAGGCCGAGAATAACTGTGAAATACACCTCGAAATGAGGAGCCCTCGGTCGCAGCGTCGCGAAGCTCAAAGACCGCGAGAGTATCGTTCTGGAGCGTGAAGGCGACCTGACCGAAAAGGCCCGCAAGATACGCAACGGCCTGAATGCCATTAACGCTTGCATCTTGGTACGCCTCACGGTAAAGGTTGTGGGCGGCAAGATCGCGATTGCGCGCGTAGGAACTTGGCCCACACTGGGCGCGGCTTAAGGCGCACGGATCTTTACGCAAACCCGCACATGCCAGTTCCGGCCTTCCTATCCCGCCACTTCAAAAAAGTCTTGGGGCTCATCAACCTGGCCATGATTCTCAGCATGCTCGCGGTTGCTCTGTGGCCCTTCAATCCGTTTCCCCGCAATCGCGTATCGTGGCTTGGCAACCAGGACGGTCTCCGTTTTGCCGATCCCGGAATTGTCTTCAGTGCCGCAGACTTACGCTGGCCGCCCGCGCCCTCCGCGGCCGGTGTTCCGCAAGACATCGGGTGTACTCTCGAAATCTGGCTCGAAACGACTGCCAGACCCCGACATGAAGGCATCATTCTCGCCTTCTATCAGCCCCAAGCTCCGTTGCGACTCAGGCTTTTCCGCCGGCGTTCCCTGATGGTTCTCTCCCGCGACGATGACAGGTCTCCGCCTCAGGAGATCGACTTCGGCGGCGCGTTTCGTCCGCAAACTTCTGTGCTGATCACCATTACTTCCGGACCTGACGGCTCGTCCGCCTTTGTCGATGGTGTTCGCGCCGAAACCGCTCCCGCGCTGCGGCTTTCTCTCCTCGATCTTTCCGGTCAGCTCGTTCTCGGCAGCTCGCCGATCGAAGACGAAACCTGGATCGGCGAGGTGCGCGGTTTGGCACTCTACGGCCGCGAAGTCTCATCCAAGGACATCGCCCGACATCCCGGCGTTTGGGCTCAGGGCGTCGACCCAGCCGCGGCGGCCCGCGAAGGCGCCCTCGCCCTTTACACTTTCCAGGAGCGCTCTGGAAATCTCGTTCACGACCTCCTCGGTCGCAGCCCCGATCTTTATATCCCTCGCAGTTTCCAGCTTCCCCACAGGCCTCTGCTGCGTGTGTGGCGCAGCGACTTCCGCTGGCGCGGCAACCGGGAAACCATCGTAATCAACGTCGTGGGCTTCATGCCCTTGGGGTTTTTCCTCTGCGCGTATCTGGCGGCAGATCCACCCTGTCGCCGCGCGGCTTTGCTCGCCATCTTTTTGGGAGCCCTTTTTAGCTTGGTCATCGAATTATTACAATTCTATGTTCCGGCCCGCGTCTCCAACGTCTCCGATATCCTCACCAACTCTTTCGGAACCTTCCTAGGCGTTCTTCTGTACCGCTCCCGCATCGTCCAATCCCTGCTCGCTCAAATCGCGGTTCCCTCCGCGTAAATGGGGGCCTAGGCTTTGCCGCGGGTTGTGAATGCGCCTGACTCAAACCCATCGTTTGACCATATACCGCTCACCTTAGGAGACTCAGGCAGATTTAACCCATACATTTGAGATTGCCACGCCAAGGAGGCGCCCCTGCGCCGAAACCCGTCGTCAATCTCACCAATCATGTGAACGTGATCAATTTCGCCAGCCTTTTTTCTGGAACGGCTGTTGCGCCGCCACGAAGCGCGGCGGCGCGATTCAGATTCAGCTTTTAGTCTTATCGCCTGGGGGCTACCACAACGTGATAGCCGTGTGACTGCGCGATCAGGTGGTGCCTTCGGACCAGGAGGCCAGATAGTGCTCCTGTTCCGGAGAGAGCTTATCAACCAGAATCCCCATCGATTCCAGCTTGAGCTTGGCGATCTGGCGGTCGATCGGCTCGGGAACGGGATAGACCTGCCGCTTCAGCTTGGAGCCATGCTTCACCAGATATTCCGCGGCCAGCGCCTGATTGGCAAAGCTCATATCCATCACTGCCGCGGGATGCCCTTCCGCCGAAGTGAGATTGATGAGCCGGCCTTCGCCCAGCAAATAGATGTGCCGCCCATCTTTCATCGAATATTCCTCCACGAAAGGCCGGGCCGGTTTCTTGCTGATGGCCAGGCGTTCGAGCGCGGGAATATCGATCTCCACGTTGAAATGCCCTGAATTGCAAAGCACGGCGCCGTCTTTCATTTTTTCGAAATGCTCCGCGCCCAGGACGGATTTATTTCCGGTCACGGTGACAAAGATGTCGCCGATCTTGGCTGCCTCGGGCATGGACATGACGCGGAATCCATCCATCACGGCTTCGAGCGCGCGCACCGGATTCACTTCCGTGACGATCACGTCTGCCCCGTGTCCCTTGGCGCGCATGGCGATACCTCGGCCGCACCAGCCGTAGCCCGCCACCACCAGCTTCAGGCCGGCGAGCAGCAGATTCGTAGCCCGCAGAATTCCGTCGATGGTGGATTGGCCGGTGCCGTAGCGGTTGTCGAATAGATGCTTGGTGAGCGCGTCGTTCACGGCGATGACGGGATACTTGAGGGTGCCGTCCTTGGCCATAGCGCGCAAGCGGATGACCCCCGTGGTGGTCTCCTCGGTGCCGCCGATTATGCCGGGCACGAGGTCGAGGCGCTTGGTGACCAGCAGGGTCACCAGATCGGCGCCGTCGTCCATGGTGATTTGCGGCTTGTGCTCCAGAGTGGCGGCGAGATGCGAGTAGTAGGTCTCATTGTTCTCGCCCTTGATGGCAAAAGTGGGAATGCTGTAGTCCTTCACCAGGCAGGCGGCAACTTCGTCCTGCGTCGATAGCGGATTGGACGCGCACAGCGCCATTTCCGCGCCGCCATCGCGGAGCGTGATCGCCAGATTGGCCGTCTCGCTGGTCACGTGCAGGCAAGCAGACACCCGCACGCCTTTCAGCGGTTGCTCCTTGATGAATCGTTTGCGGATCGACTGCAGAACGGGCATCTGCTGATTGGCCCATTCGATCTTGCGCTTACCATTCTCGGCTAAAGCCAAGTCTTTGACGTCGCCGCCGAGCGATTGCGTGATTGTCACGGTTTCCCCTTTGCTCCCTGCGTTTTAAATTTATAAATCATCCAAAAAGCTCCAGGACTTCCTCGTATCTTTTAAAAGGCGGGATCAAATAGGCCCCGGCCAGTTCGGTACGGGCCCAGGCCAGCATGCGCCGGGCCAGGGCAAAGCCCCGGTCCCGTGCCGCCGTTCCCGCCGATTCCATCTCTTTCAGCACCGGCTCCGGTATAAAGATCCCGGGAACCTCGTTGTTTAGCCTCAGTGCCTGCTTATAGCTGGTCAGCGGCCAGATGCCAGCGATTATCGGGATGGGGGAACGCCCGCCGATGCGCTTCAGGAAATTGTGCCAGTGTTCGGGATCGAATAGCGGCTGCGTCATGGCGAAATGCGCCCCTGCCTCCACCTTCGCGAAGAAGCGCTGGATTTCGTAGTCGAGGTCCTCGGCAGTGGGGTTCACGGCCACGCCCACGGTGTAGTTCGTGGCGCCGCCCAGCGCCTTCCCCGCCCAGTCGGTTCCCTGATTCAAGCGCGAGGCCACTTTCACTAGTCCTATGGAATCGACTTCGTAGACCCCGCTCGTCTCCGGATGGTCGCCCACCGAAGGCGGGTCGCCGGTAATGGCCAGGAAGTTGCGCACCCCGCCAATGCTCCAGGCGCCGAGGAGCGCGGCCTGCAGCCCGATGAGATTCTGGTCCCGCGTGGTGACGTGAGGAACCGTTTCCACTCCGCGCGCCTGCAAGGCTCCCGCCAGCATGAGCGCATCCATGCCCACGCGGGCCAGCGTACCGCTATTGATGTCGATGGTGTCCACGCAGCCGCTCGAAACGATCTTGTCTACCTGCTCGAAGATGCGCTCGAGCGAAATGCCCTTGGGCGGATCGATCTCCACCGAAACGCAAAATTCGCTCGCCTTGAGCTTGCGCCATAAACCGCTCTCGGGATCTCGCGTGGCCACGCGCGCTCTCTCGGGCTGCGCGGCAACGGATATGGAAGCGGCTTGCACCGCCTGGGCCGGCTTCAGGCCGCGAACCGCCCCGGCCATGGCGCGAACGTGCTCCGGCGTGGTGCCGCAGCAACCTCCCAAGACCCGCGCCCCCATGGCCGCCGCATCGCGCGCAAAAAGCGCGAAATATTCGGGCGACGAACGTGGATAGATCGTGCGGTCCCCCACGCGCTGCGGAAAACCCACATTGGGCATGGCGGAAAGCGCGCGGCGTCCTCCCGCGAATCCCTCCAGAATCGATAGCAGCGATTGCGGCCCCAGCGTGCAATTCACGCCGATGACCTGCACATTTTTCTGCGCCAAGCGCGCCGCCGCGTCGGCTGGACGGGTGCCGCCGAGCGTGGTGCCCTCTTCGGAAAACGTCAGCTGCGCGACGATGGGAAGCGCGGAAAACGAGCGCACCGCGTCAATCGCCGCCAGCAGCATCTCGATATTGGAGAACGTCTCCAATACGAAGAGATCCACGCCGCGCTCCTCCAGCGCCTGCGCCTGCTCGCGATAAATTTCCAGCATCTCTTCGCGCGGCGTCTCGGTCATCTCCGGAGCGATGGCCAGCGGCCCGATCGAGCCGGCGATCAGTACCTCATGGGGCGCGGCTTCCCGCGCTTCGCGGGCAATCTTTACGCCGCGATGATTGATCTTGGTCACCTGATCGGCGAGGCCCAGCGCCGTCAGTTTGGAGCGATTGGCGCCAAAAGTATTCGTCTCGATAATCTGCGCACCGGCCTGGATGTAGGCTTGATGAACGCGAAACACCGCCTCCGGTTGCGACGCGTTCAGTTCCTCGAAGCTGCGCTGCGGCCCGACGGCCTCGAACAGCATGGAGCCCATGGCACCGTCGGCGACCAGTACAGCCGCTTCGATGCGCTGCTCGAAATCTGCAATTTTCATGTGCTTGCTGAGCGAGC
>Ga0206836_10028_pt1 | contig 45963 bp, 35 predicted proteins | sample Alteio_BWOrgCont_28_FD_152871 | JGI IMG/M metagenome (GOLD analysis project Ga0206836, IMG submission 152871) | Enriched cells from forest soil in Barre Woods Harvard Forest LTER site, Petersham, Massachusetts, United States -... | ecosystem: Environmental > Terrestrial > Soil > Temperate forest >...
AGCAGTATCAGCAACGCCGGCACGCCAGCTGTACGTCGCGCCGGACATAAATCCGTGGTTTATCGCATTGACCGTCACGCTGGCGACGTTCATGGAAGTGCTGGATACAAGCATTGCCAACGTCTCCTTGCCGCACATTGCCGGAGGATTAGGTGCGGGCGTCGATGAGAGCACCTGGATTCTTACTTCCTATCTGGTGTCGAACGCGATCGTGCTGCCAATGAGCGGGTGGATCTCTTCGATAATCGGACGTAAGCGCTTCTACATGGCATGCGTGGTGCTCTTCACACTTAGCTCGTTTCTTTGCGGGCTGGCGCCCAACTTGGCGAGTCTGATTTTTTTCAGGGTTCTGCAGGGCGCCGGTGGAGGAGGCCTGCAGCCGAGCGAGCAATCAATTCTGGCGGATACGTTCGCGCCGGAGAAGCGCGGAATGGCATTCGCCGTTTACGGAATGGCCGTGGTCGTCGCTCCCGCGATCGGCCCAACGCTTGGCGGGTTCATTACCGATAACTATAGTTGGCGCTGGATCTTTTATATCAACGTTCCGATTGGAATTATCTCCCTTCTACTTACCTCGCGAATCATTACCGATCCACCGCATTTGAGTGGTGCGCGGCGTGAAGGTGGAATAAAAATCGACTACATCGGTTTGGGGCTGCTGGCCCTCGGCCTGGGCACGCTTCAGGTGGTCCTGGATAAGGGGCAACGCGACGACTGGTTCGGCTCCCATTTAATTCTCGATCTCACGATTATCTCCGTCATCGCGCTAGTCGCGGTGGTTTTCTGGGAATGGCATACGAAGTTCCCCGTCATCGACCTGAAACTATTTCGAGACCGCTCCTTCGCCATTGGCAACTCGATGATGTTTATGCTGGGCTTCATTCTGTTGGGCACGACGCTGCTGTTGCCGCTCTTTACGCAAACCATGCTGGGCTACACGGCGGAAAAAGCGGGCCTCGCTTTGATGCCGGGCGGATTGGTGATTTTGACGTCTATGCCGATCGTTGGTTTTCTGCTGGGCCGATATGATCCGCGGCGGATCATGATCTTCGGGTTATGTATGCTCACGGCCGCCTTGTTCTTCATGACGCGTTTCGATCTGTACATCGATTTTAGGACGGCTGCGCTGGCCCGGATCATTCAGGGAATGGGACTCGCCTGTCTTTTCGTGCCGATCAATACTGTGGCTTATTCCTATCTGCCACCCGAGAAAAACAATGCCGCTTCGGGCCTGATCAATTTGGCACGCAACATCGGTGGCAGCATCGGCATATCGTACGTAACGACGATGCTCGACCGCCGCACGCAATTTCACCGAGCACAGCTGTCCGCTCATCTGAACCCGGCCAACCCGCGCGTTCAGCAGATGCTGCATGGGGCTTCGAGTGCTTTACGCGCGGCCAGCGGCCCGGCCGCGAAGATGCAGTCCTACAGTCTGCTCGAAAGGATGTTAGACCGGCAGAGCACGATGCTCTCGTATATCGACAACTTCCACATACTCGCCCTGATTACCATGACTATGATCCCGTTTGTATTTTTGATTCGCAAGCCGAGGCGTCGCGCCGGCGTGCCGGCACATTAAAGACCTGCACATTTAGAGCAAAGATTGGAGACGAACGAACGATGCGGACGGCGGTGAAAGCTACTCAGACGGGAGTTCCGCGCTGATCTCAGCCGGACGTTCGTAATCCACCCCTTCCACCTCGAAGCCAAAAAGATTTCGGAATTGCCGCTGATAGGAGTCGAAATCGGTCAGCGAGCGAAGATTTTCGGTAGTCACCTGCGGCCAAAGACGCGTAATTTCCGCTTGTACGTCAGGACGCATTTCGCGGTCGTCAAGCCGAAGGCGACCAGCGTCATCCGTTCGCGGATCAGCACTGGTCGCTAGGAAGTTCGCGCACAAGCGGCACATCTGCTCGATCGGCCCCTCTTCCAAGGCCTTTTCCTTCATTACCCTGATGAGCAGACTCAAGTACAAAGGCACGACGGGAATCGCCGCGGACGCTTGCGTCACGACAGCCTTATTCACACATACCAGGGCTTGCCCTCCAAGTTTAGGCGAGAGGGAAGCATTGAGCGATCGGGCCGCCTGCTCAAGGTCGTTCTTGGCCCGGCCGATCGTTCCATCCCGATAGATCGGCCAGGTTATTTGCGGGCCGATGTAAGAGTAAGCCAGCGTGCGGACGCCTGGCGCCAGAACGCCCTCGCCAGCCAGCGCTTCAATCCACATGCGCCAATCGTCACCACCCATGACGGCGATGGTGTCGGCGATCTCTTTCTCGCTTGCAGGCGGGAGGGTTACATCCACGACCTTTTCGGAGTCGAGCTCGATCGTGCGATTCGAGTAGGCTTGGCCGATGGGTTTGAGGACGGAAGTATGTACAATTCCGGTCCGAGGATCCGTGCGCTTCGGCGAGGCTAAGCTGTAGATAATCAGATCGAGGGGAGCAAAATTACGCCGCACAATATCAATGACGTTGCGCTTGCACTGGTCCGAGAAAGCATCGCCATTTATGTGAGCGGCCAAAATGCCGTCGCCCCTGGCGCGTTGATCCAGAGCGACTGTGTTGTAAAAGCCGGCACTCGCAGTCTTGTTGTCATCGGGCGGCCGCTCAAAGAAAACGCCAACCGTTCGGGCACCATAGCCCCACGCCGCGGCGATACGGGAAGCGAGTCCATACCCAGTGGAGGCGCCGATCACCAGCACGTTACGGGGAACACGCTCCCGGCCTGCCGGCGTCTGCTCGGCGACGGCGATCTGCCGCTCGACGTTAATGCGGCAGCCTTCGGGATGGGCGTTAGTACAGATGAACCCGCGTGAGCGGCGCTTGATGACCTGTAGGGACATTGAATCGGAACGGATACGCTACAGCTAGAGCCGGCGCTTGTCCAGAGAGCGCAATCGAGACGGGCGCTAAAGCGGATCCTAGCTCCCCGCGGTTGCGAAGGCCAGACTAAGCAAAGCGCGCTGCTCAAGTTCGTGCGCTTTTGGGGAGCCCGTTGCGGGGCTGGCGCTGGCTGAGCGCTTAACCGAACGCAGCGGCAGGTCTCCGGCGATGTCCCGAATACGAGGCAGGACATAAAAGAGCGCACCCATGTTAGCGGGCTCTTCCTGAACCCAAACGATTTCTCGCGCTTGGGAATGACGAGCGAACTCCGCAGCAAGCTCACTCTCGGGGAACGGATAAAGTTGATCGATGAAAACGATTGCCGTATCCGCATCGCCGCGACGCTTGCGTTCAGTGCGGAGCTCATGGCCGATCTTTCCAGTACAAACCACAATCCGGCGGGCTGGCTCGATTTCACGCTCCGGGACAACATTGAAAAAGCGCTCTCGTGAGAAATCGGCGAGAGGAGAGATCGATTCCGGGCGTCGCAACATACTTTTGGGCGTAAACACGATGAGCGGCTTGCGCCAGCGACGAAGCGCCTGGCGTCGCAACAAATGAAAGTACTGAGCGGCCGTGGAAGGCTGGCATATTTGAAGATTATCCTCGGCGGCTAACTGGAGAAATCGCTCCATCCGAGCGCTGGAGTGTTCGGGCCCTTGGCCTTCGTATCCATGCGGCAGAAGCAAAACAACGCCAGAGGGTAAATCCCATTTATCCTCGGCAGCGGAGATGAACTGGTCGATGATTACTTGCGCGCCATTAGAGAAATCTCCGAATTGCGCTTCCCAGGCCACGAGCGCCTCCGGATAGTCGCGGCTGTATCCATATTCGAAGCCCAAAACCGAGGCCTCCGATAACGGCGAATCATAAATCTCGACCTGCGCCTGGTCCGGAGCGAGATGCTCGAGTGGGACATACTGGGCTTCGCTTTGACTATCGATTAGGGCTGCATGCCGCTGATTGAAAGTCCCCCGACGGGTATCCTGTCCGCTGAGACGAACCGGAATGCCTTCGAGAAGCAGCGTGCCGAAGGCAAGGGCCTCCGCCATTCCGAAGTCCACGGGACGAGCACCGCGGCCCATCTCGGAGCGCTGTTCGAGAAGCTTCTTGACCTTGGGATGGACGGAGAACCCTTCGGGATATCGCGTCAGCGCCGCGGTGACTACACCTAGCTGTGTACTGTCTACGCCTGTATCGACCTCATATTTGGCATCGTAGCAGCCACGCTCGTAAGGTTCCCAATATGCGGGCAACTGATGGTGTACGGGATGTTGTGTCACTTTAGTAGCGGTATCGAAGGCGTCCTGGAACTCCTTCCGAATTTGAACAAGGTTTGCCGCCGGATTGAAACCAGTTTTGCGAGCATAGATCTGCCAGAGCGGCGGATGGTCCTTGATTCTTGCGTAAAGGAGCGGCTGCGTAATGGTCGGATCGTCGACTTCGCTGTGGCCGTGCCTACGGAAACCTATAAGGTCGATCACCACATCGCTCGCGAAGCGGGTACGGTAATCGGCTGCAATCTCGCCGACGCGGACTACAGCGTCAGGATCTTCTCCATTTACGTGAAAAATGGGGACTGATTGCCGCTTCCCTAGGTCAGAAGCGAAAAGTGAAGATTGAAACTCGCGTGGAGGTGTAGTGAAGCCAATTAGATTGTTCGCGATGATGTGGATCGTGCCGCCAACCGCGTAGGCGGAGAGGTCCCCCATATTGAGAGTTTCCGCCCAGATTCCTTGGCCCGCAAAGGCGGCATCGCCATGTATGGTCACCGGCAGCACATGTTGACGTCCGGGCTGGCCGATGCGAGCCTGCTTGGACCGCGCCCGGCCCATGGCCACCGGATCGACCGCCTCGAGATGACTGGGATTGGAGACGAGATGAATATCCACCGAGCGCCCGCCTGGCGTGCGATATTCTCCAGTCGCGCCGACGTGGTATTTGACGTCGCCACCACCGAGCACGCTTCGTGGATCGACGTCCTCGAAATCAGCGAAAATCTCAGCGGGCGGACGGCCGACCATGTGCACCATCGCGTTGAGCCGACCGCGGTGGCTCATGGCAAGAACCAATTGCTCTACGCCCGAAGCCGAGCTTGCTTCCACAATCCGGTCGAGCAAGGGAATGAGGACGGCAAGGCCTTCAATCGAGTACCGCTTCGTTCCCACAAACCGCGCTTGCAAGGTCTGTTCAAAAAGTTCGGCGCGAATCAAGCGATCGAGAATGCGCTCTCGATCTGGCTTTGCGCCAGGGGGGATCTCCATTCGCTGGATAATCCACTTCCGCCGCTCCGAATCGGCCACGTGCATGAAGTCAGCACCGATTGTCTGGCAATAGATCCTTCGCGCCTCCGAATCCAGCTCTCCCGGGCCTTCCAGTTCGGGATGTGGAGGAGGCGAAAAGAAACCGAGCGGATCGAGTGTGGCGGCTAGATAGCCCCAGCGGCGGAATTTGTCGAAAATCGATTTGCGCTGCGCCGCATCCTGAGAGGACACGCCTGGGGTCTTGGGAACGACTTCAGCCATTCGGGAATCCATCGGCTAAATCGAAAGCTCCATACTGTTTCTGATGCGGCTTTCGCGGTGATAGCTACGAGGCCGCCCTCCTTGCAACACTAGGGTTCGGATATCTGTTGGATTTTACCCGCCAGATCGAAATCGTTTTGAGTGAGGCCTCCGGCGCTATGCGTGGTCAGATCGATGGTGACCTTGTTCCATGCGTTGGACCAGTCCGGATGGTGGCCCATGGCTTCCGCAACAAGCGCGACTTGAGTCATAAAGCCAAACGCCTGTGAAAAGTCGCGAAATTCAAAAACTCGGTGGAGCTTTGAATTCTTCACAGTCCAACCCTTCAGCTTCTTGAGTTCAGCCGCAATCATCTGCTTGTCCAATTTTGTCGTGCGCATGGAAGTGACCTCTGCGAAGTTTCATGAATGTTGAACCGCGACCAGGAGTGAAACTCATCTCCTAAGTTGGCCCCGCTCAAGCATGCGATTATCGCGCCGCACCCGGCAAAGGGGCAATGGCCTTCGGAGTTGAACCATCGAACCGATTCCTTTAACGTATCTGATTCGTCAGGCAGCTCTTACGCGACCGAGAACTATAGGAGGCCACGTGCGAAAGAAGATTCGTGTCATACAGTATGGCGTTGGCCCCATCGGAGCATCGCTGGTTCGCCTGATGCGAGAAAAGGAAGGCATCGAGGTGATCGGCGCCATTGACAGCGACCCAGCCAAGGCCGGGCGTGACCTCGGTGAAGTTACCGGAGCGAGCGATGCTCCATGGGGCATTCCGATCAGCGCCGATATGGAGATATTAGAGGAAGCCGCTGATATCGTGCTGCACTCGACGTCTTCTCTCTTGCCGTCGGTCATGGAACAGCTTTCCGCCTGCCTAGCGGCGGAATCCTGCGTAATTTCGACATGCGAGGAACTAGCCTATCCTTATCGCAAATACCCGGAGCTAGCCGCGAAATTGGACGCCGAGGCCAAATCGTGGGGCGTCGCTTTGGTGGGAACGGGAGTAAACCCCGGCTTCGTGATGGATAAGCTCGTGCTAACGCTGGGGGCAGCGGCGCAACGCGTGGATTCGGTGCGCGTAACTCGCATCGTGGATGCGTCTAAGCGAAGGTTGCCGTTGCAGCGAAAAGTGGGCGCGGGGCTGGATCCCGAAGAGTTCAGAGCTCAGGTTGCGGCCGGCACTATCAAGCACCATGGGCTTCCGGAATCGATTGCCATGGTAGCTGACGGTGTGGGCCTGGAGATTGACGATATCTCGGAAACGATCGAACCCGTCATCGCGCGTGATGCTATTCGGACCGAATTTCTGGAGGTAACGCCCGGGCGAGCGGCAGGAGTTCACCAGATCGCCCGAGGTACCGCGCGAGGCGAGGAAAGAATCTTTATGGAGTTGCAAATGTACGTGGGGGCGCAGGAGTCAAACGATAGTATCCAATTACATGGCAAGCCCGAGCTTACCTTGACGATTCCCGGCGGGACCCATGGTGACCTTTCCACGGCCGCGTTGGTGGTAAATGCAATACCGTCGATTTTAGCCGCACCGGCGGGACTCAAGACGTCGCGTGACCTGCCGCTCTGCTTCTTTCCGCCAGGGGCTATTCTGTAATTCCACAGGCCCGTGTGACATAAGTGGTTACCCGCTGGACTTTTCCCAGTAGCGCCCTATCGCCGCATAGTCCAGATCTTCGCGGGCGGAACTCAAAACGTTTGCGTAGACACGCTCAGCCGCGCTACCTGCCGGCAAGTTGACGCCAAGTTCCCTTGCCAGATCCATTGCAAGGGCTAGATCTTTATGCATGAGACGCAACGGAAAACTCGGAGCGTAATTGCGCTGGAGCAGCATGGGAGCCTTCACGTCGAGTACCGGCGCGCGGCCCATGCTTGACTGCATTACTTCGATTACGCGTTCACCCGGAATGCCGGCGGCGCGCGTCAGAGCCAAGGCTTCGGCCAGGGCGTCGACTTCGAGCGCGAGCAGCATGTTCATAGCAAGCTTCACGCTCTGACCGGCGCCGTTGGGCCCTAGATGGAACCAGCGCTTGGCGATTGCGCCGAAGACCGGCTCAACACGCTTCAAAGTCTCCTCAGCGCCACCAACCATCATTACCAATTCACCTTTTTTCCGCGCCCCATGTTCCGCCCGTCACGGGAGCATCGAGATATTCCACGCCGCGCTCGGAACTCGCGGCTGCGGAGCGGCGTGCCAGCGCGGGGGAAACCGTACTGCAATCGACTAGGACGGTGCCGCGCCGCAGCCCGCTAAGTGCGCCGTTTTCGCCCCACAGGACCTGCTCGACAGCGGGCGGATCGCTCACGATCATGATAAGTACGTCGGAGGCCGCCGCAGCCTCGCGCGGCGATGCCGCTACTCGCGCACCCTGAGCCACCAGAGCCTCGGCGCGGGAAGGGGAACGGTTCCAAACAGTCAGCGAGAATCCTTTCTTCAGTAGATTCAGGCCTATAGGACGGCCCATCAAGCCCAAGCCGATCAATCCGACAGAAGTGTTCACCGTTCCTCCCACGCGGAAAGCATTACGCGTGCCTATATCCTCCGGCGGGGCGAGGATAATAGCAACGGGTGTGATACACCTCCCGATTCAAGGCGAATCGGAAATGAAGTCTCGCGCCAGTTCAATCTCAGTGATGGCCGCCGGCGTGACCATGAACGCTTGGCCCGTGAGAGGCAACGGGCTCAAAAACCTGAGGCGGTGGGGCGAGCCGCAAGCCGGCCGTGAACGCCAGAACGAGAGGCGACACGATGCCAAAAGCGAGCACGGCGAACAAAACAGGCAGTGCGAAGCCGAGTATGTTCGTCGAGCCGCGCGTAATGCGCCAGACGAGCCAAGCAGCGACGAGACCCGCCGCCGAGGCTACCATCCGGCTGCCATTCGCAACTTGCAGCAGCGTCTGGCAATGCGGGCACTCCAGGCCGTCGGAAAACGCCATAACAAGCGTTGCCGGAACCGTGTTGCCGCAGTGCGGACACATTCGAGTAGCCACTCTTCACCTCGCGAAAAGCAAACAAAGATAGCGCAAATGAGCTGCCAAGGGAAATTGCCGAACAACGTGGAGTCACGTCGCCAAAGCGAATTCGACTCGATGACGCATGGGGTCAATGCGATCGGCGCGCACGTGCACGCGTTCTCCGAGTTTCCAAATGCGCGTATGTCCTCCCCGGCCGCAGACAATGGCGTGATCCCGTTCGCGGTAAAGACACCGCGCTCCTGTCTCTTCTTCCAGACGGTTTACGGGAACGAGACCTTCGACAAAAATTTCCATCAGCTCGACAAAGAAGCCAAATTTTTGCACGGAGATGATGAGGGCCTCGTATTCATCCCCAAGATGCCGTTCCATGAACTGCGCGGTCTTCCAATCGATCAGCTCACGTTCGGCGGCGTCGGCGCGCCGTTCAGCTTCCGAGGATTCCAAGGCAATTACCCCGAGTACACCCTTTGTGTAAGGACCGACTTCGCCTTGTGGTGCATCGGGATGCGCCAAAGCCCATTTGAGCACGCGATGAACGATCAGGTCGGCGTAGCGCCGGATCGGCGAAGTGAAGTGAGTGTATTGGTCAAAAGCCAACGCGAAATGCCCCAGCGGCTCATTTGCATAGCGAGCCCGCTTGAGCGAACGCAGCATCAAGTATGACAAGATTCGTTCTTCCGGCTTACCGGCGATCTTTTGTGTGAGCCGCTGGTAATGCTGAGGCCGAATCTGTAAGTTCTGAGAGTTTGGAAGCGTGACGATCATCGGGCGGTCTCGCGAACCTCGATCCTGCCTGCCGCCACGCCCGGGGGTGGGAGCCCGCCCATGGCGGACGGCTATGCGCTTTTCAGACAGATCAGGGACGCCCAGCGAATATCCAAAAGCGTGTGCGAGCTCTTCGAATTCAAGTACTTTCTTCGGGTCTGGCTTTTCATGAACGCGGTGCAGCGAAGGCATGCCACGCATTTCGAGATATTTCGCCACTGCCTGATTGGCAACAAGCATAAACTCCTCGATCAGGCGATGCGCAATATTTCGCTCACTCCGGACGATTCCGGTCATCTGCCCTTCGGCGTCGAACGTGAGCACCCTCTCGGGAAGATCGAAATCCATCGAGCCTCGCCGGGTGCGTCGCTCGTTGAGGATCAGCGCCAGATCCCGCATATCGCGAAATCGATCCGCGAGAGCCGCGTAACGCGAGTTGGCCACAGGATCACCCTCGATGACCTGATTTACCGCGGTATAGGTCATCCTATCGGCCGAGCGAATCACGCCGTGGGTAAATTCCGAATCCGTGATTTCTCCATGTCGATCGAGATTGAGAAGTACGCTCATCACGAGGCGGTCCTCGTGCGGATTCAACGAGCAAATACCATTGGAAAGCTCTTCGGGGAGCATGGGCACAGCACGGTCCGGAAAGTAGACGGATGTACCTCGCAGACGAGCCTCACGGTCAAGGGGCGAGTCTCGCTCGACATAATGGGCGACGTCGGCAATATGGACCTGAAGATGCCAGCCGTCGGGACGTCTTTCAACGTAAACGGCGTCGTCAAAGTCACGCGCTGTCTCTCCGTCGATCGTCACTATGGGCAGGAGGCGAAAATCTCGGCGTCCTTCGAGTTCGGCGTCACCTACCGGGCGGGCCGCCCGATGGACTTGCTCAAGGACCTCCTCTGGAAATCGGTATGGCAGGTGATGCTTGCGAATCAATATTTCGACATCGACGCCAAACTCGCCGGGTCGTCCCAAGATTTCAATGACGCGGCCGGCGGCGAGAACGCCAGGGCGTGGGAAACGCGTGATCTCGACGTTCACAACGGCGCCATCGAGCTCAGGCAGGCGGACCTTGCGCGATGAGTGAGAGCCGAGCCCTTGCGCTTTGTGCTTGTCGACAAGCACAGGAGTCAATTCTTCGCCTGAGGGTATTACGATCTCGTGGTGGAGGCGGGATTCATACGGGACGACAAAATTATTGCGATCGGCGTAATGGAAAACACCAACTACAGTCGGATGAGCACGGCCCAAGACCCGCACGACGCGCCCCTCGGCACGCGCCGGAACGCCGGGCCCCTGGTTTCGGCGAGTGTCGCGGCGCTCGATCCGCGCGATCACCCGGTCGCCGTGCATGGCGTCGCCTAGTTGGTCGGGAGGGATGAAAAGATCGCCCTCAATATCCGTTCGGGGGGATTCTGGAACGACAAAACCGTAACCGTCGCGATGCGCGACGAGGCGTCCCTCAAGCAGACGGGGGTCGCGCACGGCAGGTTTAGGCGGCCGCGCAGAGGTATCCGATGCGGCGGTATCTATTCCCGACTTATCGTTAGATTTTGCAACGGTGGCTCCTGTCTGAGATTTGGGTCCCGCCAACCGATATCGCCCGTTTCGCACTTCCTTGATGAGGTGTCGGTACTTCAATCGGTCTAGAAGACCGCCAAGGGCGCGCCTGCCGCCATGTTTCAGGCCCAAAGCGGACGCAATCTCTCGGACAGTTGCCGAGGTTCTGGCGCGAAGAAAACCCAACACATCCTCTTCGACGAGTTCCTGGTGGGCTCGCATAGTCCTCTAGCATACTAGAAACAGGGGAGTTAACGAAGAAGGCACGAAAACCACCTTCAGCAAAGATTTGCCGAAACTTTTTACTGGCGGCGGTGTTCTAAGTTTCAGGCTAGCACACACGTGTCCTGCCCTCCTCCGACGGGCAAGGACAGGTCCCTCACCGGGGACAATTGGAGGCGGCTTGACCTGGGTCGCCTCCTTTTATTTTGTTCCGGAACTGGCTACGCGACGCGGGAAAGTAAGCTCATCAAGGAAAGCGAAATCCAGGCTTGAGCGCGCACCAGAAGATGCGCGCCTGATCCTGGCTGGTCCTGACGCTGCAATCGGCCCAACTTAGAACTGGCGTGGGACCTAGAGGAAATACTATCGCCGATCCATCAATCTGAGCTTCGAGGCTCGGCCCCTCGGCAGCGGGGGGGAGGGTGAAATTCAAGGCTTGGTCGATAGTGACGGGATAGGCGCGCCGGATTGTATCGCTGATCTGCCTGCGATAGACGTCCGCTTCCAGTAGAAAGGTGGTGGTATCAGACCAATTGCGAACCGAAGCGCCGATTGCGCGTCCTCCCCGCGAGAAATTATCTGTCTCGATATTGGTGAAGGGGCAAGGCCCGGCAATGCATGATAGGCGGGCATTCCGAAATTCTTTGCCTTCACCGGCATCGAGGCTTGCAGACCCGATCGCCGCCTTCCACTGCATTCCAGGAGAGCACGGAGGCCGGCCATCGCAGGGCACATTCCCTTTGTTGACCACCTGGAAAGTCTTTACAGCGCTGCCGGTATTGACCGCTGTGGTTGCCTCTATGGAGTAACGCACGGAAATGCCCGTCACAGTTACGACAGGGCCGCGGTTCTGAGCCTCGGTGCGAACGGGCGTCATATGAGCGACATAAAGCTGGTCGCCAGCGGCCACATTTAAATCGAGTGGTTTGTAATCCGAATTCCGCAATTTCAGAACAATACGAGTGCCGGGCCTAAGTTCCGGCCTCAACGAAAGATTGAAAAAACCCGAGCTGTCAGAGGTCGTAGCGGAAGCGGCTACATTATCGTCTGCCGATATGTCTACGCCGGAGATGGGCAGTTGCTTGGTCGCGTCGGAGTCCCCCTGAACAACAGCTCCACGAATGGATAGGCCTTCCCTGATGCTCGGGCGGGAGCCGCCGGAAATTGGCAGTTTGGCGATTAAAGCGGCGATGACAGCCAAAGCTGCAGCAGCCAAAGCCACCTTCTTTGTAACGTTCATAGAATCACCTAAGTTATCATTCAGGCCCGCATCTTACGAACTGTACCGGAGGGCAATTCCGTACAAGCCCAGCTACGGCCTTAGGGACTAGTATGCGGGCAGCTTGAGGCTGAAAAGGCTATCTCAGGTCTGTGGTTTGTGCTACGATGAACTTGTCCAACCTGTTTACTACTTGTCCGCATGATTTGGTTGTGTGTCCAATGATCGCTAAACCCACTTTTCAGAATGGCTCAGGTGAAGCGCGGGAATTCCAACGATAAACTTTCCCGGCGGGAATGGCTGCGGAAAATCACCGCCGGGGGGATTTATCTCTCATTCGCCCAGCGGGATTTGGCGCGCTTACTAGCGGCCGTCCCAGGGGCGCAGGGCGGCAAGCTGATCCAGCAGACGCCTTTTTCCCCTGATGATGAAGCGTTTCTCGAGGAGCTCGAGCACGCCAATTTCCTTTTCTTTTGGGAGCAAACCAATCCCGAAACGGGCATGGTTCGAGACCGCTGCAACATACGCACGCCGGACAACTCAGTGCTTAGCAGCATAGCTGCGACGGGTTTCGGCCTTACGGCGCTTTGTATCGGAGATAAACGAGGGTTTATTCATTTTAACGAGGCGCGTGCCCGCGCCCTTAACACGCTACGCTTCATCTGGACGAAGCTCCCCGACCATCGGGGCTTTTTCTACCACTGGGCGAACATTAACACTGGGGAGCGCTTGGCAGAATCGGAGGTGTCCTCGATCGATACGGCCATATTGTTGTGCGGCGTTCTGACATGCAGGGAACATTTTCGCCAACATCCCGAAATCGCCGACCTCGCTTACAAGATCTATAGCCGTGTGGATTGGACGTGGCTTTCCGAGGATACGCCGCTTCTACCCCATGGCTGGACGCCTGAGAACGGGTTTTTGCCCTACCGTTGGGATGACTATAGCGAAATGATGATGATGTATTTGCTCGGCTTGGGCTCCCCAACCCACGCTCTAAAGCCGGCGGCATGGGATGCGTGGAAGCGAACCACATTTGAATATGACGGCGTCCGCTACATCGGCTCGTTTGCGCCGTTGTTCATTCACCAATATTCTCAGGCATGGTTTGACTTTCGCGGCAAACGCGACCATTACGCTGATTACTTTCAGAATTCCGTCCTCGCTACCGATGTTCACCGCCGCTTCTGCTTGCAACTGGCCAAGCAGTATCCCGATTATAGCGATGATCTCTGGGGAATCACGGCTTCAGACTCGGTACACGGCTATGCCATTTGGGGCGGGCCACCGCTAACGGGACCGATCGATGGGACAGTTGTGCCCTGCGCCGCGGCCGGCTCACTGCCATTTTTGCCTCAGCCTGCTATTCGCGTATTAAAAACGATCAAAAACCGATATGGTGCCGGAGCGTGGGGCCGCTATGGATTCGTGGACGCGCTCAATCCGCTGAAGAACTGGTTCGACACAGACGTGATTGGCATAGACACGGGAATCACCATGGTCATGGCTGAGAATGCCCGGACGGGTTTTGTGTGGGATACGTTCATGAGAAACCCCGAAGCCCAGCGTGCGATGGAACGCGCCGGCTTTCATAGTTACCAGCCTACGGCTATACAGGAAACGGGTCTATCGCTCCCCCCGGAAAACGGGACCCCTTCGATCACCCGCTAACCCGGCGGTCCGCCGTTGGCGCATTGCGCGCCGCTGCTTTGTAACTTACTGGATTTCTATCAGCGCCAATCCTTGCGGGGGGAGCGAAATCCTCAACTGGCCGCCTTCGATGTCCTGGGGCTCGGGAGGGCCAAGCGTGGCTGCTTCGCGTAGCCGTTCAATTTGCGCCAAGGTTGGGCTTTTCGGACGGCCCATGGCATCATAGGCACCAAAAAGCGAGCCATGAGTGGAATCCACGCGTGAGATCATCGCCTGATGGCTCCCCGTCAATCCCTTAATTGAAATCTCCACTTCTTTTGATTGCCCGAGCTGATCGGGCAGAAAAAGATTCCAAAGAGCGATGACCAGGCTTCCATCAATACGCCGAGTGACAATTACATTATCTGAATCGACTGGAATCCTTTCACTGCCCAGCTTATGAAGGAGTTTGAATGCATTGAATGAAGGCTTGGGCAAACCGCGTTCGGCAACCAAACCAAATCCACCATAAAAGGGCTCCTTCACAACGCCCTGCTCTTCGAAAACATCGGAGAAAGTCCAATAGCTCATCATGTCTGTCAGTCCGTCGCATTGCCGGATCGTATCCGCCATCCAGGGCCCCAGGAAGACGGAATCCGTAACGTTCGGCTCGTTCCAGTACGTAGCGTTGAACTCGCTCCAAATGATCGGCAGATTAGGCTGAGGCGACGCCGCCACCTGGTCGTGCACTTTGCGCGCGGCGCGGCAAACCAACTGGGCGCGCGATACCGGTTCGTTGGAGCCAAGAACTTTGTCGGCCGGATCATTGCCGTAAACGTGAGTAGAAACGAAGTCGGCGGGTATCTTGTTGTCCGTGACATGCTGTATAAAACGGTCGACCCAAGCCGCTTGCGCCGTAGCCGGTCCCCCGACGCGCAAGCGCGGATTAACACTCTTCAGCGCCTTGGCAGCCGTATCGTAAAGCTGGTAATAGGTGGGCTCTTTCGGGTCGCCAGCCCAAAAATCGAGATTGGGTTCGTTCCAAACCTCGAAATACCATTTCGAAACCTCATCGATGCCGTAGCGATCAACCAAATGCTGGCCAAGATGCGAGATCAAGTCGTCCCATCTCGACCAATCTTTCGGCGGCGAAATGATCGGCTTGTACCAGAAGGACTGCACAATGTCAGCAGAGGCGAGTTTACGCGGCATGAAGCTCAGCTCCACGAAGGGATGCACGCCGTTTTGGATTAGCCCGTCATAAATCTGATCGACGTAAGAAAAGTTATAAACGGGAGCGCCGTGCTCGTCTTCGTCGTAAACGCCGACTTCGTCATTCAAGATCGCGTGAAAACGAATGTACTCGAGGCCGGTGATCTTCTGCACGTCCTGCAAGTCCCGGCGATAGCTTTCGCGCAGGCTTAGGATCGCTCGGCCCGATCCGAACATGCGTTCCCAAAAGTGAGGGAACGGATGACTCGCAGCAAAGAGATCCACATTGACCATCTCCGGCGAGGTCTGATTTTGTGAGCGCAGGGGCTGCGTAAGAAAAAAAGGCGCGATCCAGGCTAAGGCGAGAATAAACGCTAGAACCGAATTTCGCGCGCCGGATAAGGCTCCTACCTTCGCGTGAGTGCCGCGAAATGAGAAAGAGAAGCCCCGCCCTGTGATATTGTTTGCGTGCATTTCCCGTACTTTAGAGATGATCCCCAACGCTATTTGGGCCAGGCGGCGAATCTATTTCGCTGACGCAGGCGCGCCTTAAGCCGGTAGGGGCTTACCCTTGGTTTCTTCACCGAAGGGCAAGAATATCAGTCCGACCAAGAAGGCGAAGGCCGTCAGAGCCACGGGCGTGCCGAGGGTTTGAAAATGGCGCACGCCAGCACCCACGAGGAAAGTAAAACCAGCAGCCGCGAAGCGTCCGAAATTCGTGGTGAATGCAAACGCGCTTGCTCGGCACTCCGTGCCATACTGCTCCGGAATCCAGAAGGAATAGACGATGAAGTTGGCGCCTCCGAGTCCCAGAAGCAACGAGCAAAAGATAAACCAGCCAACGGCACGCATATCCATATAGAAGACGTGACCGAAAGCAAGCCAGATGGACGCCGACATCAATAGATAAAAGATTGCGAGAGTTATCCGGCGTCCGAGCCAATCAGCCAAGAAAGGAACAATCAACGCGCCAAGCACCGTACCGAGACCCAGGAGGGCGCTCGAATAGGAAGCGAGCCGCGCGGCCTCCATCGCCGTGCGGCCGGCGCGCTCCGCGATGTACGTCATGGCCGCGGGCGTATACACTGAGCCCGCCCACAATCCGATCAGCGAAACGACCAGATAGATTGAGTTTAGAACTGTGCGGCGGCGGTAGCGCGGCGAGAAGAGCAAAAGAAAAGCGCGGCGCATTGACCACTTTTCTCCCAATTGCTCGACCCTATTTGCCCAGCGTTCCGGCTCGCGAACATTTCTTCGTATCCAAGCGATGAAAATCGCGGGAACTCCTCCTACTGCAAACATATAGCGCCATCCAAAGCGGCTGCCAATGAAGTAATTAGCTGCAGCCGCGAGGAAGAAGCCAATGTAATAACCTGTGTGCATCAAGGCGGCGCCCATGGTGCGGCGGTCCTCGGGCCAATCCTCGGAAACAAGCGCAGCCCCGATGGACCACTCTCCGCCAATGCCAATGCCTGCCAGAAAGCGAAAAACGGCCAAACTCCAGACTCCTGTCGCGAAGGCGGCCAGTAACGTGAACACCGAAAACGAAAGAATGCTGAACATCATGGTACGAACGCGACCGAAGCGGTCCGCAATCGGTCCCCATATCAAGCCTGTTCCCCAACCCACCATAAAAAGCGCGAAGAGCAAACCGCCGTAAAATCCGACATTGGCTGTAGTATTTGCAATTCCCGATCTGGGCAATAGATCCTGCAAAGCAGGGACTAGGACGAGCGAGTAAATAAAGGAGTCCATGCCGTCCATGGTCCAGCCGCCCCACGCAGCCCAAAAGCTGCGCACTTGGTTTGGACCTAAGGAGGATTTTGTGCGCGGTAGTTCTACTGACGCGGTAGTCAAGGTGCGCCTCTTTCGAGCGGCAGATAGGCATTATATATTAGTTGTTCTCGCCCTCTCGCGAACGGTCCGGCACGCGCATAGGGGTTCCCAAGAAGGGAATTTCGAGCTTCGGAAAAGGAGCCGAAAGATGCCTGCTGAACGGCCAATCATCTTAACTGGCGCCGCGAGTGGTATCGGTCGAGCGGCGGCGGAGAAATTAGCTGCAAAATCCCGAGTTTTGGCTCTCGTCGACGTCAATGCGGACGGGCTGCTTCAGGTTGTGACCACGTGCCAAAGGCACTCGCCGCGAACGCGGGGCTCTAGCTGTGACGTGGCGGACCAATCGGCCGTTGAGCGGATCTACGGGAAAATCCGCGATGAGATTGGAGCCGCTGGCATCCTTATCAACTGCGCCGGAATCGGCCGCTTCGCACCATTTCTCGAAATCGAACCGGCAGAGTGGGAGCGCATGTTCCGCGTGAACGTGATGGGCACTCTTTTCTTTACACGGGCTGTACTACCTGGCATGTTGGCCGCGGGAGAAGGCTTAATTATCAACGTAAGCTCGCGCATGGCCATTGATCCACACCCCAACACAACAGCTTATGCCGCAACCAAGGCAGCGATACTCGCCTTCTCCAAGGCTCTCGCGATGGAAGTGAAGGATCACGGGATCAAAGTGACTCTGCTGGCTCCGGGGGGCGCGAAAACGAACATCGCCACGCCAAAACACGAAGGCTATCTCGAACCCGGCGCGATTGCCGACGCAATTGTTTATATCACAGAGAACACGGCGAAGAACGCGTGGGTGCGCGATCTCACAATCTTGCCGCTCGGTTTTTGATCGACGGGAGGGAGGGCTTCAGCCGGCAACGCGGCGACGCACTCGCACGTGCAGTTCATGAATAGTATACGGGATGCCTCTCGGCTCCTTGAGAGCTTGCAGGGCCGCCCGCACATCTCGGTCACATGCCGCCTTTTTTTCAGGAGGAATCTTGACGAAATGGCCTTCGACGCGAACCCACCAGGACCAATGCCCCTCGAGCGTGTCGAAATAGGTCCAAAAGGAGTCCTCTACCGAAAGGCACGAGGGTTCGAAGGCACCCGCGAAGAGTTGTAACGCGGCGTCCCGCGTGAGTTGCTTGCGCAGGCGAGCCGAATCCAAAAGAAGCGCCGGGCCCATATACTTCAAGAAAATGGCGCTCGTTTTCTGGATGAACTCGCGGCCGTTGTCTCGGCCGATGAAGAATAGGTCCATTTCGCCGTTTGGCTTGAGTACGCGCGCAAGCTCCGCGACCGACGCTGCGAGATCGGTGACCCAGTGAAACGCCAGAATACTGTAGAGATAGTCGACTGACGCGCTCTCGAGTGGAATGTTCTCGAACGAGCCCTGCCGGATTTGCACTCCCTTTTGCAGCGCCGTCTTTTGAGTCGCGATGCGGCACATGTTCTCCGCCGGATCAATACCGACAAACTGTGTGTGCGGCGGCGCGGAAGCAGCAAGGGCGTGAATGGCTCTGCCGCTGCCGCACCCCATATCAACAACGACGCGGTAGTCGCCAAGCAAACGGATCAAGGAGAGCGCCCTTTCTGAGGCGCGACCCCAACAGGATTGGAAATTGGCATCGTCGTCGTATTCGTGCGCGAGCCGCGAATACGTCTCGACGATTGGATTTACGCTTACGGACATGGCTGCACCGGCTGGCTCTTCAGTGCGAGGTTAGAGAGTCCGCGCACGATGGCGAATTGCCTAGGATCGGCATCGGCCAAATCTATCTGAAGTCCCGTCCTGCTCTCGACGTGCAAGATCAGATCCAGAAAAGCAAAAGAATCGAGTATCCCTGATTCCAGGAGCTCGGTATCGGGGGAGATGTCGGCGTGATTTGAAGTACGTTTATTGCTTTTGATCCAGTCGATGAGCAATTGCAGCAGTTGTTCTTGGGTCATCCGATTTCATTCCTGTTTGAAAGTGCTCGTTGAACGTGCTGGAGCTTACAAACAATAGTCATCTGGGCTGGGCAGAGTTCCTCTGCTCAGTAGCCATGTCGTCGCGGGCATCCGGTTCCTGCCTCAGGCAAGAAAGCACGAGTTCCACGCGATTAGATACCCCGAGCTTGTCAAAAACCCGGAAGAGGTAGTTTTTCACAGTGTGTTCGGTCAATCCCAATTGCTGCCCGATTTCGCGATTGGAAAGGCCCTCCACTGCCAAGCGAACTACCTCTGCCTCACGCTTAGTCATACGGCTTTCGACGTTCGAATCCATCTTGCGCTGCTTGGAAAATTTCGCAAAAGCGTTGAGAACATATCTCAATTCGTCGTTGCTGGCCCAGATCTGGCCTTGCGAGACAGCTTCGACGGACTTGCAGAGCAAATCGAAAGGGCTGTTGCGGCAGAATACGCCATCGGCGCCGAAACGAAAGGCTTCGATAACCAAATCGGGCTCGGGAGCCTCAAGGGCGACTAGCGTGCGCGTGTCGAGATGGATCCGGCGTATTTCCGGCAGTAGGCGGATTCCCGTCAGTGGCCCGTCCTGCAGATTGGCGCTCACAATCGCGACGTGGGGGTGCGTCTCTTCGATACCGGCGAGGATCTCGCTGGCAGTTGACGCGGTGGCAACCACTTGAAATCGATTGCGGACGACATAAAAGGCCTTCTTTAGGAGGTCACAATACATTTTGTTCGGTTCGGAAATGAGAACCGTAGTCTGATTTCGCTTGCCGGCTTCCGCCACGGTAATCTGGGCTCGCTTGTCCGGTTCTCCCACTAAAGCAGCCGATTGATCACGCTTATTCGGCTCGGGAATGAGTACAGCCGTCTGGTTTCGCATATTGGCTCGGGTGGGTCCATTGTAAGGAGAAGGAGCGTTCGGACAATAACGTGTTCACCTGAGCTACTTGGGGGGAATATTCTCTAAGGCATTGCTAGTACTTTTACATAAGGACCCCCGTAGAATATGGCTCGCGCTCTAAGCCCGGGTAACTTTCAGCCTCACGACTCTCCCTCCTGCGTGGATTGTGGCACCTTACGTCTGCCTTCTTTCAACAGCTCGACCGCGCTTCGGCCCTACCCGAAAACGCGAAGCGGCCAACACTAAAAGATAAGCGCCCGGTCAGAGATGAAGGCTTTCCCCGAGCATGGCGCGATACTCCCGTTAGAACGCACCAAAGAATCCCTGATGAAGCATGTTGCACTAGAGACTTGTCTACCTGAAGTTGAGAGAAAACCGTCCCGTCCACAAAAGATTTGCAAAAACAAAACGGAGAGGTCCTTTGTCGCAGTCCACTAACGTCATCTTTACAGATTTTCGCGTCAGGGTAGAGTTGCTGCTGTCAGCGGGATCATGCGAACCGGAACGCAGGCTTAAGCGAATCAAGATGAGAGAAACGGAACCCGCAGGAGAACGGCGCAAAGGCAAGCGGTTTCGCTTACGGCTTGCCGTGTTGTTCTCCTGGCGCGATGCTCAAGGGCTTTTGCAAAGCGGCGAAGGCTGGAGCCGGAACATTGGCAGCCGAGGCGCTTATGTGAGGACTAACACTGCGCCGCCGATCGGCACGTTGCTCGAGATGAATATTTTTCTTCCCGAACTCGGATACAAGATTCACACGGCCGAGATTCATGCAAAGGGACAGGTGGCCCGAGTCGACTGCGAGCTGATGGGGCAGGCTTCTGGGTTCGCCGCAGTCAACCAAAGCATCGTGATCCGCGAGGCGATTGGGTTCGAGAAGAAGAAGGCCAATACGGAGCACCGTTTTAGGGTGGCGTAGCAGATCAACGTGAAGCGAAGGCGTGAACGCGACTGATGCTGGAGCCTTCGCGGTCCGGTGGAGAGACGTACCGCCGCGAACGAGCGCACGGATCGATTCGTGCCTCTCCGAGACTTTGTGAGTCTTTTGGGAACCGATTTCAGGAAGTCAAATCTGGGAGTCAAAGGGCGGTAGCCTGTCCGTGGACCTGAATCGAGCGTTCGGAAATGAAGAACGGAATGCGGTGAGCCTTAATTCGCACCTTCCGTGGTTTGCCGTCCGGGTGAAGTCAAACTACGAAAAGCCGGTGTCGGCAATTCTGCGTGGCAAAGGAATCGAGGAGTTCATGCCCACCTACCGGTCGAAGCGATACTGGTCGGACAGAGTAAAGATGGTTGACGCCCCTCTGTTCCCCGGGTATCTGTTTTGCCGGCTGGACTTGAACCGGCGCCTGCCGTTATTGACGACTCCCGGATTTCTCTATTTGGTTGGGAAAGGCAAGACGCCGGAACCCATCGATGAGCGAGAAATCCTGGCAATACAATCCATAATGCGCTCCGGCCTCCCTGTTTTGCCGTGGCCCTCAATTGCAATAGGACAGAAGGTTCGCCTGGAGCGCGGGCCGTTGCGGGGTCTCGATGGCATGGTTGCGAAAATCGCTGATCAACATCGGATTTATGTGAACGTGACGCTACTGCAAAGATCCGTTTCCGTACAAATCGATCCTGATTGGGTACGTAGTCTGGAAAGCCCCGGTTCCGCCCTCGTGGCATGAAAGTTCAAAAGGTCGAGACAAGCAATCTGAAGATTATGGTGGTGACAAAAATGCTGAAGACAAGAGCTACACACATCGGACTTACGGTCACTTTCGTCCTCTTTTTTCCCTTGATCCACTTGTGTGCTCAACAAAGACCTATGCCGGTTCAGCCCGTTTCCCCTGCGCCCGTTTCCGGTATCAGCCCGCAAGGGGCGACATCGGCTCCGAACGGCGCGGCTGCAACTATTGCACCTTCTACGTATCTTTTAGGGCCGGACGATCAAATCACCATCCAAGGACCTGAAATGGATGAGATTGTCGGCAAGCCCTACCGCATCGACCCTAGTGGGTATGTCAGTTTGCCCATGCTCGGCAGGGTCAAGGCCGGAGGAATGCCCATCAGCGACTTCGAAGGTCAGCTGAATCAAGCCGCCGCCAAATACGTCCGGGATCCACAGCTTGTGGCCAGCGTGACGGAGTTTCATAGCCAGCCAGTCTCCGTCGTGGGCGCCGTCCAACAGCCAGGCGGTCAACAGCTGCAAGGAAAGAAAACCCTCATGCAATTGATCTCCGTAGTAGGCGGATTCCGAAGCGATGCCGGAAACACGCTGAGCATCGCGCGCGAGATCCAATGGGGGCCCCTGCCGCTGCCCAACGCGAAAACGGATCCATCAGGCGAATACAGCGTGGCCGAAATCAGTATTCAGGAGTTGCTGATTGAGAAGAATCCTCAGCTGAATATCCTGATGATGCCCAATGACGTGGTTACAGTCCCCGTTTCCGAAACGGTATATGTAGTAGGCGATGTTCATAAGGCTGGTGGCTTCCTGCTTGGGGAGCATACGGACATGACTGTGCTGCAAGCGGTGGCCTTAGCCGAAGGAATCGACGGAACGTCTGATGCCAAGCATTCCCGCATCATCCATCACCCCGCAGACGCCTCGCAACGCACCGAAACACCAGTCGACGTGAAGCGCATTCTGGCTGGCAAAGCAGGAGACGTTCCGCTCAACGGAGGCGACATTTTGTTCGTACCGGGGAGCCTAAGTAAGAAGGCGGGACTTAAAACCATGGAAGCGGTCATCCAGACAGCTAGCGGAATCGCGATCTGGCGTTTCTAGCAGTAACCGAATACGGATACTTGGGCTACAAAATTCAACGATAGAGGATGGGCACGATGAATTTGTCTGATGCAGATAACAGCCCAGCGAAAGTTGTTCCATTATTACCGGCGACGAGCCAGCTCATTCCCCCGAGCCGTGTTCCGCCGGCACAATGGGTTCCGGCCGAGCCAATAGACGATAACCCCAGCTTCAGTCTGCTGGAGTATTGGGAGAAAATTTGCCGCTATAAGCTTGCAATTGCGGCGTTCGTCGTCGTGGGCGCTGCCGGAGCACTTCTGCTGAGTTTTGTGCAGACCCCGATGTATCGCGCCCATACGAGCCTCGTGGTGGAAGACCTGAACGAAAACTTTCAGAATCTGAAGGACTCGGATCCGACGGTCCAGGTCGCTCCCCCGGAATCGTATTTCCAGACCCAGGTCAAGATTCTCCAGAGCCGTGAGATGCTCGAACTGGTGATCGATAAGCTTGGATTGATGAAGCAGGCCAATCCGCATAAACATTTCTGGTCCGCGTGGACCCACAAGAGTTCCGAGCCCAATCCTGAACTCGCAAGAGAGCAGGAGATCAATAAGCTGCAAAAGAATCTCACAGTCCAGGCATGGGGAGAGTCGCAGACGGCAGAGATTTTCTACGTCGATTCCGACCCGCGGCTCGCTGCGTCCATCGCGAGTACTCTGGTTCAAACGTTCATCGATCAGAGCCGGGAAATTCGCTGGAACTCCACCCAGAACACCGCCGAGTGGCTGACCGGTCATTTAAAAGAACTCAAGCAGAACCTGGAAAGCGCTGAGAACCAGCTCCGCAACTATGCGCAGTCCACAGGGATTATTCTTACGTCGGACAAGCAGAACGTGTCCGAAGATAAGCTGAAGCAACTGCAAGAGGAGCTTTCGAAAGCGCAAGCGGACCGAACCGAAAAGCAGGCGTCATATGAAACCCTGACGAATACGCCGGTCGAAGCGCTCTCGCCCACATTGAATAATCCGGCTTTGCAGAATTACCTCGTGAAGATGGCGGATCTGAAGAGCCAGCTGGCCAATCTTTCAGCCACCTACACTCCGGAATATTACAAAGTGCGTCAGGTGCAGGCGCAAATTGCTGATTTGCAACAGGGCATAAACGCCGAGCGAGCCAGCATCCTGCGGCGCAGCAAGGACGACTACGAAGCTTCCCTCGCGCGCGAAAACATGCTTGCGGCAGCCTACACCGAGCAGCTCAAAACTGTCTCCGATATGGCCGGTAAGTCAATTCAGTATGACAATCTCCAGCACGACGTCGACACCAACCGCGAACTTTATGACGCGCTTTTGCTACGAATCAGACAGGCTGGTCTTGCCGCGGCCATGCGATCCAGCAACATTGTGGTGGTCGATCAGGCGAAACCACCAGTCCTCCCCTACCAGCCGAACTTTCAGTTGAACACGGCACTAGGCCTCCTGACCGGCCTTTTTGCCGGCGTCGGATTCGTGTTGGTACGTGACCGCTTTAACCGAAACATCGAATCTCCCGGCATTTCGCAGACGTACCTCAGGCTTCCGGAGTTGGGAGTCATTCCGGCGGCGAAGCTGGCCTCACGTCGTCTGGCGTGGCTACCGGCTTCCACTAAAGTGCCGCTGCAGATCAATAGTTCCAGCCAGAATGGAGCCTCACGCGAGCATGCCACTTTGGCTGAAGCATACCGCGCGACGCTAACATCGATACTTCTGCCGAGTATGCATGCAGAGGGCCCGCGCGTTCTCGTCCTCACGAGCCCCGACGCCGGCGCTGGTAAGACCACCGTCACCAGCAATCTAGGGATGGCCACGGCTGAAATCGGTCGGCGGGTGCTGTTAGTTGATGCTGACTTGCGCCGCCCGCGCCTGCACCGGCTGTTCGAAATCCCAAATAGCTTTGGCCTCACCGATATTCTGAGGATCACGACACCCCTGGAAGACATTCCTGTCGATCAGCTGGTTCGTCAGACCAAAATCCCGGGCCTCTACGTCGTGCCGAGCGGTCCGACAACGGACGGCCTTTCCAGCCTGCTCTATTCTCCGCGTCTCACGGAGTTCCTGCAGCGGGTAGCGAAGGAGTTCGATCTCGTGCTGATCGATGCGCCGCCTATGCTACATTTCGCGGACGCTCGAGTTCTGGGCCGGCATTCCGATGGTGTGATTCTGGTTCTCCGTTCGGGGCAAACCAAGCGCGACGCCGCAATGCTGGCTCGTCAGCGCTTTCACGAAGACGGCACGTGTGTGCTCGGAACGATTCTCAACAGTTGGGACCTGAAGAACTTCCGGTCGCCCTACGCCGCCGCTTACAGCGACGCATACAAATACAACGCGGTGTAAGTGTCATAAACTCCAATGGCGCGTCTGACGTAAGGGTGGCGTAATGGGCATCGACAAAGCGAGCGTACGCATTCTGCTGGAAGGGCTGGATGCTGGAACTTCTTTCGATCACGTTCTCACTATTGGAAGGCAAGAACTACACATTAAAAAGAGCGAACTGACATCGCTTTTGTCGCGCCATGGCATTGACGTCAGCTCCGAGGCGGCGAAAAAGATATTCACGGAGGCATCCGGCTACTGCGAGCCTCTGTTTCGATTTCTCGGCGCACGTAAAGTTGATTCACTCGATATTTCAACCTTCGAAGGTGCTTCGATACAGCACGACATGAATGAGCCTTTGCCGAAAGAGCTTTCCGAAAGATTCACTTTTGTGTTCGACGGGGGTTCAATCGAGCATGTGTTCCACTATCCCGTGGCTCTCAAAAACTGTATGCAGGCACTCAGCATCGGTGGGCACTTTATAGCCGTCACGCCAGCAAATAATCTGATGGGCCATGGATTCTACCAGTTCAGTCCTGAGCTGTTCTTCAGGGCTTTCACCAGGACCAACGGTTTCGAGATCATGAAGGTGTTTCTATATGAATATCCTTGGACATCGGCAGTATGGTATGAGGTCCCGGATCCGGAGAGCGTTCGCTCCCGCGTAGGTTTGAAGAACCGGCATCCGGTTTATCTCATTGCTTGGGCGAAAAAAATAGCGTCCGTCCCCATTTTTGCTCAGCCACCCCAGCAGAGCGACTATGCTGCCTTGTGGAAACGGTCAGCAACACAATCAGATCCTACGCAAGAGCAGAGCTGCAGGCCGCCCTTTTATAAACGATACGCCCCTGCTTGGACGAAAAAGCTTTATCTCACCATGCGGCCCTTTGGTGCGGGTTTGTACAAGAAAGTGAGTCCTGCGGACGGCTTGTTCAGACGCGCCAGTAAGCTGAAGGTATGACCGGTTTCATTGTCAGCTGTCTAATCTGTGAGTATAAAACTATTTAAAGATGGCGGAAACCTGTTCACCCACCGTCGTTTTGGCCGCGCCTTCAATCTCTCGTGGCCTTTCGCTACGCGCTAATTTCAGCTGGACGTTCCTCGGAAACGCGGTTTACTCGGCGTGCCAGTGGGGCGCGCTGGTTGCCCTGGCGAAGCTCTCCTCACCGGTGATTGTTGGCCAGTACGCACTGGGTATGGCAATCGCTATGCCCGTGATCAGCTTGACAGGCCTGTCAATCAGGGCCGTCATCGCCTCCGACGTGAAAGAAACTTATAAGTTCGGAGAGTACGTCGGCTTCCGCCTTTGTTCAACTGGGCTCGCCATGCTCGTCATACTGGCGATCCCATTGATCTTGCATAGCGGACCCTTAATGACGCTTCTTACATTCGTCATTGGATTGTCGCTAGCGATCGAGAGCATCAGCGACGTCTACTACGCTCGCCTGCAATACATCGATCGTATGGATCGCATCGCCAAATCGCAGATCCTCCGCGCGCCGCTCTCACTCGTGGCCATGAGCCTGGGCGTGTATTTTACCGGGCGGTTGAGCTGGGGAGTGGCGGGGCTGGTTCTGGTGCGAGCCGCGGTCCTTCTGGGCTATGACCTGCGTGTTCAAACGCAATCTTCCGAGCTTCTCGAATTGAATTCGCTCGAATCGCGGATCGCCTTCGAACGCCTGAAGGAAATTCTTCGGCCTCGGTGGGAGCTACGCCAAATGGGCCGCCTTTTGTGGCTTGCTCTGCCCTTGGGGATTGTAGCCATGCTGGTAAATCTGAACGTCAACGTCCCACGTTATTTCATTCAGTGGAAACTCGGGACTCGGGAGCTGGGCATCTACTCCGCGGTGGCGTTCTTGATGTCCGCTGGCAACTTGTTTGTTGGAGCGCTGGCTCAGGCCGTCTTCGTGCGCTTGGCCAAGCTTTATGCCGAAGGCCGGCGGCGGGCTTTCGCTTCCCTGATGCTGAAGTTGCTTTGCATTGGCACCGTGCTCGGAGCCGGCGGGATTTTCGTAGCTTGGATCGCAGGAGCCAAGCTTCTTGCCATCATCTATCGGCCCGAATATGCGACAGAATCACGTCTACTTGTGTGGTTCATGCTCGTAGCCTGGATAGGATACCTGGGTCAGTTTATGGGGTACGCCATGACCTCGGCACGGCTTTTCGTACACCAGATTCCGCTCTTCGCCCTCGGCGTATTGGTGATTATGGCCGGTAGCTACTGGCTTGTGCCGCGCATGGGTTTGGAAGGCGCGATTCTGGCCACCCTGGCAGGAGTGCTGATTCAACTGCTCGCAAGCGTCGGGGTTCTCGCACATGGCTTGATCAAAATCCCTGAGATCCGGAGAGAGGCGGCCACGCTTGCGTGAAAAGCACTTCATAAACCTTCCGGCTGAGCCTTCGACGAAGAACTATTACTATTCGCTTCAAGCGGCCATTCCCGCTCAGTCGGTAATCGGCGGCAGTGCACGAAGCGCTTCCAGGGTACAGTCTCGCAGCGAGGGAGTATTCCGGAGGGCCGCTTTCTTCTTCCTCTGGATCTTGATTTTCGTTATTCCCTGGGAGAACGCCGTCGTAATACCGGGTTTTGGCACGCTCAGCCGGGTGGTTGGAATTCCTGCCTTCGGGATGGCGCTGCTGGCCATCCTGGAGTCCGGAACTTTGCGAACGCTCTCTATGCAACACCTGATCGTGCTCTTCTTTATAGCGTGGGCCGGCATGACTTATTTCTGGAGTTTCGATCCTTCTACCACCGTGACCGCGATCTTCACGTTTGTGCAGATATTCGCGATGCTTTGGCTCATTTGGGAGTTCGCGCAAACCACCAGGCAGCAGTTACTCCTTTTGCGGGCATACATGGTGGGGGCGATGATTTCGTCCGTGGCTACGCTCGAGAACTTCTCCACGACCACAAGCGTGTACAGCAGCCGTTATACGGGGCTCAATTTTAACCCTGGTGATCTGGGTTTTATTGAGGCCCTGTCCATTCCTATCGCCCTTTATTTTGCCGTGCGGGAGCGCAAGAAAATACTGCTGTGGCTGGATGGTTCTGCAATCGTGCTGGCGTTCTGCGCAATTATCCTGACAGCGGCGCGCGGGGCACTCGTCGCCTGTGTACCTGCGGCCCTGATGGTCCCATTTTTGTTCCCCAAGGTGAAATTAGGCCGAAATCTCGCCGTCCTGATATTCGTCGCGCTGGCCGGAATTGGATCCTGGCTTTTCATGCCGGCAAGCTCATGGTCACGGCTTTCGACGATTGGAAGCGAAGTGAGCTCAGGCACTCTGAACGAAAGGACCTTGATCTGGCAGATCGGATGGCAGGTGTTCGGAGAGGCTCCCTTTCAAGGCGTTGGCGCGGCAGCCTATGCACCGACGGTTGAACACGCTCTCGGTTTGGCGTCGAATAGTGGGACTAACGAGTCGGGAGTGGCGATCGGCCGCCTGGTAGCTCACAACACTTTCTTCTCGGTTTTAGTGGAGGAGGGCGTAATTGGTTTTGCTCTGTTTTTAGCGCTGCTTCTTACACTCGTCCTTTCGGCTTGGAAGCTTCCCCATATCGACCGTGTGTTCTGGTTGTTTCTTCTGCTCACGTGGGCCATCGGCGCATGCGATCTAACATGGGAAACTCGAAAACCGACCTGGTTTATTTTCGGTTTGCTCATTGCCGCAGCATCTACAAAAGTCGCGTCTGAAGTACGCTCCTCTAGCCTACAAAACATGCGGGGCCTACGTGTGGGGATCGATCCGCAGAATTCCTCCCTACCCGCTGAGAGCTACAGATTCCAAGGGACCTTATGAAACAGCGCGTCCTTCATGTTCTCGCCAACCTCGGCGGCGCTGGCGGCGCCGAACGAATGGCTGTTCACATCGTCCTCGGTCTGAACAGCCAACGCTTCGAACCGGCAGTCGTTGCATACAGCGGCCGTTATGGCTCGGACTTGGAGCATAGGCTTGAGGCGGCCGGGATCAAGACCTGGTTCCTCGGCAAGGGACCTGGATTTGGCTGGCGGACCTATGGTCGCTTGCATCGCGTCTTCAATGAATTTCGGCCAGACATCGTGCACACGCACGTGCATGTAATGAGATACGCCTTTCCTTCGCTCGTCTATTTCAAGCCTCGTCTCATGGTGCACACCCTGCATAATATCGCCGAACAGGAGGTCGAACCGCGCGCCCGCTGGCTGCAACGTCTGGCCTACAAGCGCGGCGTCGTTCCCGTTGCCGTTGCGCGAGAAGTGGCCGTGAGTCTTGAACGCTTGTATGGAATCGGCGGCTGCCGCGTCGTCTGGAACTGCGTTCCGACAAGCCTGTATGCTTCGCCGGAAACTTCGCGAGCGATATGGCGTGCCAAGCAAGGTTTCTCGAACGGTGACATCCTCTTCTTGTGCGTGGCGCGATTCGCACCGCAGAAGAATCATGCATTGCTTCTTAATGCATTCGCTGAAGGGCCGGCCTCGGATCCCAGGGCGCATCTCGTGCTGGCGGGCGAGGGTGTCCTTCGCGCCCGATTGCAGCGGCAGGTGAATGAGATGGACCTAACCAGCCGCGTTCATTTCCTCGGGTTGCGGAGGGACATTCCGGACGTTCTGGGGGCTTCAGATATATTTACACTTAGTTCGGATTGGGAGGGCAATCCTCTTTCCGTGATCGAAGCAATGGCGGCGGGATTACCGATCGTAAGCACGGCTGTGGGCGGCGTTCCGGAGCTACTGCAAGACGGGAAGGAGGGCTTCATCGTGGAACCGGGCCGCGCCGAGCAACTTTCCGAAGCAATGATGGTCCTATTGAACAACGCGGGCTTGCGGCGGGCCATGGGTACGGCTGCTTCCGCACGCGCGAAGGACAATTTTGACGTGTCGGCAATGGTTAGGGCTTACGAAGAGCTCTACAGCGAAGTACCGCATCCGTCGGGAACCTGGCACCAATTCCGACTCGGTGGCAAGTCCACCCCAAGCGAGAACATCGGAGTTCACATCCGATGAATGTTCTCGTGACTGGCGGCGCAGGCTACATAGGCAGCCATACCGCTAAGGCGCTGGCGTGTCGCGGTTTTCACCCTATCGTCATCGACGACCTCTCAACGGGGCATGCCCGTAATGTGAAATGGGGGCCACTTGTCCGGGCAGATATTTCCGATACGAGTACCGTTCGAAGGATTTTGAACGAGTACAGCATTGAAGCTGTGGTCCACTTTGCCGGCAGCGCTTTAGTAGGTGAGTCGGCAGCCAAGCCCCTTCGCTATTTTCAAAATAATGTGGGAGCAACACTCAGTTTGCTCGATGCCATGAGGGAAGAGGGAGTCACAAAGATTGTATTCTCCTCGACCTGCGCGACATATGGATTGCCCGATCACGCGCTCATAACTGAAGATCAACCGCAGAAGCCGATCAATCCGTACGGCGATTCCAAGCTGGCAGTCGAACGAGTGCTCGGCTGGATGGGACTCGCCGGTCAGCTTCGTTGGCTCGCTCTTCGCTATTTCAATGCAGCAGGCGCCGATCCAGAAGGTGACCTCGGCGAAGAACACGAACATGAAACTCACCTGATTCCATTAGCCATAGGCGCGGCGCTGGGGCAGCGCGAGCGGTTAAAAATATTCGGCAAAGATTATCCCACCCCCGACGGCACCCCGATCCGAGACTACATTCATGTCACCGATCTCGCTTCAGCGCATGTCAATGCCTTGCAATATATCGAGCACGGGGGAGAGAGCCGGGCATTCAACCTCGGCACCGGCAGGGGAGCATCTGTGCTGGAGGTGATTCGTACCGTCGAAACCATCGGAGGTTGCTCCGTTCCAACAGAAGTTGCGCCCCGCCGGGCTGGCGACCCACCTATCCTCGTCGCCGGTCCGGAGCGTGCACACCAATTTCTCAAGTGGGAACCTCGTTACTCTACGCTGGAGAGTATTGTTGAAACCGCTTGGCGGTGGCACTCCGGCGTCCAATGCCAGACCGATTTGCAAACTTCGTCTTCCAACATCTCGGCCTAAAACTGCAGACCAAAGACAGTTGTGCAATGACGCGCCAGCCGGCTGCGATCCCATCGATCCTGTGAAGAACGAGATGTTTTTGGCGAGATTGCTCATGAGAACACGATTTATTCTGAGGTTCGACGATATCTGTCCGACAATGAACTGGCAAATCTGGCAACTTCTGGAACACGATTTATGCGAACTGGACATTAAGCCTATTTTGGCCGTCGTTCCGGACAACCGCGACAAAGAGCTGATGGTTAGCGAGCCGGGAGTTGACGACTTCTGGAAGAGCGTGCGTTGCTGGCAGAGACGCGGCTGGACCATCGGCCTGCACGGGTATCAGCACCGCTACGTTACGAATGTAGCCGGCAGGTATGGAACGATGCCGCGCAGCGAGTTTGCCGGTTTGCCTCGCGAAATTCAGGAGATCAAGCTGCGCAATGCCATGCGCATCTTTCGTGAACAGGGAGTTTCGCCGGAAGTATGGGTCGCGCCGGCGCACTCTTTCGACGCGACTACGGTATCGATCCTTTCAAAGCTCGGCGTTAGGATTATCAGCGACGGGTACGCAATCCGTCCCTACCAAGACTCAGACGGGATAACGTGGATCCCCCAGCAGTTTGGAAAATTCCGCAAGCTGCCTTTCGGTGTGTGGACTATATGTTGCCATTTCAACCAGTGGACAGTCGCCGAGACTGACCAGTTTCGGCAAGATTTGCGCAAACATCGACGCCATTTCACAGCTGTTGGTGACGTCGTTAAATCATTCCGAGAGCGCCCGCGCACTTGGCTGGACATAGGTGCCAGTAGCTTGCTGGAGTTTGGAATTCGGATCGGCCGTCCGATACGCGATAATTTCCGTCGCGCGCGCGGGTATTCGCCGGCCGTTCATGCTCCAGCACTTCCATCTTCTTCCCTCGGTGGAGAGGACGATCAGTAAGCGGGAAGTTCCCCATCATCCAGAAACAAACAGCGAGTCATGGAATCTTTGGCGCAATTTAGGCTCGCCGGGCCTGGCTACGGCGCTTTCGTTTTGTCGCTCGATTTCGAACTCCATTGGGGCGTTCGTGATCACGAGGCGATTAACGGACCTTACCGTCAAAATCTACTTGGCGCGCGCGAGGCCATTCCGCGTTTACTGGAAATGTTCAAACGGTATGAGATTTCCGGCACATGGGCAATTGTTGGCTTTTTGTTCGCTGAGTCGCGCGAGCAGCGGAGGAAGTTTGAGCCGACCGTTCTCCCCCGTTACTACGACAGGGCCTTGGATCCTTATACGGAACCCATCGGTCAGGGAGAGAAAGATGACCCACTCCATTTCGCCCCGAGCCTGATCGAACAGATAAGACGCTGTCCCCTTCAGGAAGTAGCGACGCATACATTCTCACACCATTACTGTTGCGAACCCGGACAAACGGCCGAGAGTTTTAAGGCTGATCTCGACAGTGCCATCGCCATCGCGGCCGATCGGGGAATTCGCTTTCGTTCCATTGTTTTTCCAAGAAATCAGGTCAACCCCAACTATTTCCAAAGCGCACTTAATGCAGGCATTGTCTGTTACCGCGGATCAGAGCACGGCTGGATGCATCGCGGCATCACTCGCGTGGAAAGGACAGTCGCCCTGCGGGTCGCACGCATCGGAGATACCTACGTTGATATTTCAGGAAACAGGATTGTCCGTTGGGACGAAATCCTCGAACCCAACGGCTTGTGCAATGTGCGTGCCAGCCGCTTTCTGTGGCCATACCGCCCGGCTTTACAAGGATTTGAGGAAAGGCGCCTTAGCCGAACCATAGATCAGCTCAAGCTCGCTGCGTTGGAAGACGCTGTCTTCCACCTTTGGTTTCACCCACACAATTTCGGCATCCACTTGGAAGAGAATCTCAACTTTCTGGAGGCAATTCTTAAGGCATTTGCCTCTGCTCGAGAGCGGTACGGAATGCGCTCCCTTTCCATGAGTGCGGTCGCCGACATGGTTCGTGAAGAGTTCAGGCTTCGTCCAACCGAAAACGAAAGGATCGTCCCACCTGCAACTCGTAAGGAATCGGTGCCCGCATGAAAATCACACATATTATTACCGGGCTAGCTGCGGCCGGCGCGGAAACGGCGTTATATCACCTGCTCGCTACATTGGATCGCCAGGAGTATCAGAGCGAGGTTATATCTCTTACAGACCGGGGTGCGACGGCTGCAAGAATCGAATCGCTGGGTGTTCCCGTTCGTGCCCTCGCAATGATGCGCAGCGTGCCCAATCCGCTGGCCATCCGCCGCATTGCCAAGATTTTGCGGCGATCGCGGCCGCAAATCGTACACACCTGGATGTACCATTCCAATCTGCTGGGTGGCTTGGCTGCTCAAGCCGCCGGTATCCCCGTAGTATGGGGGATCCATCACTCGAAGGTCGATGCGCAGGATACCAAGCTTTTCACTCTTTGGACCGTGCGCGCCTGTGCTTGGTTCTCGAAACAATTGCCAGCTCGCATTATCTGCTGCGCCAATTCTTCCGAATTAGCCCATATTCAATTGGGTTATGACTCCTCAAAGATGGAAGTTATTCACAACGGAATTGATAGCGATCTTTTCCGCCCTCACCCTGAAGCACGAATCGCCCTGCGGTCTCGTCTCGGATTGGGGCCGGACGTGCTGCTGATCGGGATAGCGGGCAGGCTGCATCGGCATAAGGATCATGGAACGTTCTTCGCCGCCGCTCGCCTGCTGCGCAAGGAGCGTCCGAATATTCACTTTGTCCTCTGCGGGGAAGGTGTCATGGCGGACAACCCCAAGCTCGCGGCGGAAGTTGCCAACGGCCTCCAGGGCCATTGTCACCTCATAGGCCTGCAGCGAGATATGGCGGCCTTTTATTCCGCCTTGGATATCGCGGCGAATTCCTCTTCGAGCGAAGCTTTTCCTCTGGCAGTTGGAGAAGCGATGGCGTGCGGCATTCCTTGCGTGGTCACTCAAGTGGGCGACTCTGCAAGCATTGTAAGCGAAACTGGCAGTATCGTGCCGCCACGGCAGCCTGAACTAATGGCGCGCGCTTGGCGAGACTTGATTGACGCAGGCCCCGAAGCTCGGCAGATTCTAGGCGCGTCCGCTCGCCAGCGTGTCGTCACGCAGTTTAGCGTGACGCAATTTGCTCAGCGTTATCAATCTTTATACCGTAACGTCGCGAACCAAGTCTGTGGCGATCAGCCCATCTCTCTTGCCAAACCAGAGGCTTCCATACCGAGTCAACCGTCGTGAGAAACAAGACGATTTCGAAAAGAGTTACTTGCAACACACCCATGGATATCAACGAGTCCGTCCGGCGTCGGATCGATCATTCACCAGAACTCGATCGTGCGGAGGTCGTGAGATGAAGACCCAGCCGCGAATCGTTTTTGTCGACAACAGCCTTGACGCATTCCGCCGCGACCGCATGCAACTAGTCCAGGCCGCTCGCGACCTCGGCTTGGAAATTCACGTTGCCGCTCCGCCGGGCCGCGTGCATTTCGATTCAGCAAGGGACGGCTTCGCCTATCATTCCATTCCCATGAGCCGCAAAGGCACCAGCATGTGGAAAGAACCAGCTAGTGTCTTTGCGCTGTTGCGCCTCTATCGAAAACTTCGCCCCAGTTTGGTTCACCACCTGCGCCTGAAGCCCGTGATGTACGGAAGCCTTGCCGCCAGCTTAGCCGGGGTTCCGGCTGTCGTGAATACGCTTACCGGCTTAGGGTTCCTATTCACGGATCAATCCGAGAAAACGGCGCCCTTGCGCAAGTGGGTGGAGATGGGCTGCCGGCGTGCGTTCCGCCACTGGAATCTTCGCGTCATTTTTCAAAACCCTGACGATAGAGCCGTATTTATCCGCAAAGGAATTGTCAGCGGCGAACAGGCTGCGGTTATCAAAGGTTCTGGAGTGAACCTCTCGGTTTTCTGTCCTTCGCAGGAACCGGAGGGCGTTCCCGTCGTGATTCTGGCGTCGCGCATGCTCTGGGATAAAGGTGTAGCCCAGTACGTGGAAGCTGCGAGAATCTTGAAGAGCGAAGGCGTGAAGGCGCGGTTCGCCTTAGCCGGGGAGCCCGATCCTGACAATCCCGCAGCAATCCCGCAGGCACAGCTGGAAGTTTGGGATGAGTCGGGCGACGTGGAATGGTGGGGACTCCAAGAGGGCGCGAATATGCCTGCCGTGCTGGCCAAGTCGCACATCGTTTGCCTTCCCTCATACCGGGAGGGAATTCCTCGCATCCTGATCGAAGCCGCGGCATCTGGACGGCCAGTCGTAACCACGGACGCTCCTGGGTGCCGCGAACTGGTCCGGCCGGGTGAGAATGGTATTGTGGTGCCCTCACGCGATCCGTCTTCGCTGGCCAGCGCGTTGCGTTTTTTGATTGAGCACCCCGAGACAAGAATCGCCATGGGCAAAAATAACAGGCAGATCGCGGTGCAGGAGTTTTCGCAAGAGCTCGTCATAGCTCAATTCATGGCCGTATACCGCGACCTACTGCGTGCCGCATCGCCAGGTCCGGGCGCTCCCAGCCACGCGGCCAAAGGATCAAAGGAAAGGCTGCAAGGGATCCCCGGATCTGCATTGCCAGCTCAATTGCGCTCTCAAGGAAGATCGTAGGATTGGGCCAAGAATGGCGCGCGAAAACCATTTAGCCAAGAGGTTATTGGACCTGATCCTATCAGCAACCGCTCTAGTACTTATCCTTCCGTTGCTGATGGCTATTGCGTTGATCGCCAAGCTGATTTCGCCAGGGCCCGTCCTGTACCGTGGCAAACGGATTGGGCTGCATGGTAGACCTTTTCTCATCTTGAAGTTCAGGACCATGGTCCTGAACGCTGAATCGCTCGGAGGTTCGGCGACGGCTGCCGACGATCCCCGATTGACGCGAGTGGGCAAGCTCCTGCGGCGGTTTAAACTTGACGAATTGCCGCAATTATTGAACGTAATTAAGGGGGAAATGAGTCTCGTTGGTCCTCGGCCGGAAGTCCAGAAATATGTCAATCTATATTCTCCCGAGGAACGGCAGATCCTCACGGTGCTTCCAGGAATCACTGACTGGGCGTCGATTTGGAATTCCAATGAAGCAGCCGTACTCGAAGGCAGCAGCAATCCTGAGAAAACATACGAGGAACTAATCCGGCCGACCAAGCTTGCCTTGCAACTCCAGTATGTTAGAAACCTTTCCTTTAGCACTGATCTAAAAATCCTCATCTATACCATGTGTAAATTGATCTTTGAGGATTGGATTCCAAAGGAACTCAAACCCTACGGAAGGGTGAAACGATATAAGATCGAAGAGCGCGCCTCGGCCTAACCTAATGTTCCCTTGAAACTCGTATCCTGTTGAAAGCCTTGTTGGCGGTTCCAGTTCCTGCAGCTCCTTGAACTAGCTCTGATTCCAGCCCGTATCCACAAGAGGATTCTCTATGTCCTTAACAATGAACTCGAACTCGAGGTCGCGTGCTTTGAAGGTGGTGCCCGCTACTACCGGATTCAATGAGCCGTTTCCCTTCATGCGGCCGAGCTTACCGGAGCTCAGCCACGTTTTTGCCGAATATCAGCCCGCCTATCACAATGGTGTTCTCACGAATGCCGGATTGGTTTCCCGTCTCGAAGCGGCCGTGGCCGAGAGGCTAAGCGTGAAACATTGCGTCGCGGTGTCGAGCTGCACGAGCGGCCTGATGATGGTATTGCGAGCGCTTGCACTCAAGGGCGAGGTAATACTGCCAAGTTTCACGTTCTTTGCCACCGGTCACTCCGTGTTGTGGAACGGTCTTAAGCCGGTCTTTGCCGATTGTGACCCGCAAACGTGGAACCTCAGTCCTGCCGACGTGGAACGGAAGATCACCGCCGACACCTCAGCAATTCTTGCCGTACACATGTATGGGAACCCCTGTGACGTTGCCGAGCTTGAAGCGATCGCGCGTCGCCACAATCTCAAGCTCGTTTTCGATGCCGCACACGCGTTTGGCTCCGAGTATCACGGCGTTCCAACTGGCTCGTTCGGAGATGCCGAAGTATTTTCTTTGTCTCCCACCAAGCTGCTTGTGGCCGGCGAAGGGGGTCTCGTTACGACGAATGACGCCAATCTTGCCGCAGCCGTGCGCGCCATGCGCAACTATGGCGACGTGGGCGCCTATGACCCCAAGTGGCTCGGCTTAAATGCCCGCATGACGGAATTCAATGCCGCTATGGCATTGGCTGGACTTCCTCTGGTAAAGGCTAAAGTCCAGCGGCGCAGCCAAATTGCTCAAATGTACACGGAAAAGCTTTCTCGCATACCAGGAATCTGTTTTCAGAAAGTTCACCCCGGCGATACCCACACGTATAAAGACTACTCGGTTCTTGTAGTTCCAGAAATTATAGGCCTGACACGCGACCTCTTGGCAGAATCCCTGCGAACAGAAAACATCGAGACGAAAAAATACTTTTACCCGCCACTCCATCAACAGCACCTTTATTCCATCTTCCACGAGTTCGGCGCGACTGACCTGCTGCAAACGGAACACGTTGCCAACAATATTCTCAGTCTGCCGATCTACGAGTCACTGTCAGACGAAACCATCTGCACCATTGCAGATACGTTCGAAGGCATTGTTCGCTTAGCGCGTGCCCGGAAAGCTTCCTAAAAGGACGGGATTTAACTAGTGATGCCCTCAGAAGACTTCAAGCTCTCTCATGTAGCGGTGAGGGTTCTCGCGGACCTTACCAGTATTCACATCTGCATGATCGTCGCCTTAGCGATCAGCGTTTTTCATCCCAGCCTGGTCACGGCGCGTATACAACTGCCGCCCGAGGAGGCAGTGCACTATTACATCTCTTTCTTCGTTTTTCTCTCGCTCGTGTTTCCGGCCGTTTTTCTGCTGACCGGCTTATATACTCATTCTCCGGAGTATCAGGCGAATAGAGCCGGGACTCTGTTCCGTAGCGTGGCCATCAGTATTTTGGTCTTTTCCATAGCTAACTTTGCGCTATATCGCCGGCAGCAATCCCCCCATGCGTATCTTCTGTTCTTCTGCGGCTTGGCCGCTATCTCCTTGGCCTTTCCGCGCATGCTCAAGGGCGCCTTGCAACAGAGGCTTGAGATGAGGCCTGCGCCCATCGCTCGACGGCCCGCCCCGGGTGGAACGGTTTTGATTGTCGGTGGCGCAGGTTACATCGGCTCGTGCCTCGTGCGAAAACTCCTCGCCGCCGGCCGCAAAGTTCGCGTGATGGATAGCTTCATGTATGGAGACTATTCGTTGCACGACGTGGTCGGTCATCCCAATCTCCAGGTCATTGTCGGTGACTGTCGCAAACTGCGGGATTTGGTCGCTGGAGTGAGGAATGCAGAAGCGATCATTCATCTCGCCGCTATCGTCGGTGATCCCGCCTGCGAAGTGGACCGCCAAACATCGCGCGAAATCAACTATGCCGCTACGCGAATGCTCATCGAGGTGGCCAAAGGTAATGGCAATTGCCGGCTGATCTTTTCGTCGAGTTGCAGCGTCTATGGCGCCACCGATCTTCTGATGGATGAGTACTCCAATGTGACGCCTATATCTCTCTACGCACAAACAAGAGTAGATTCGGAGGAAGCGCTCCTGGCAGCGTGCTCTGCGGATTTCCATCCCGTGATCGTGAGACTGGCGACTGTTTTCGGCCTTTCGTACCGTCCTAGATTTGACCTGATCGTGAATCTTCTGACGGCCAAAGCTCACTCGGAAGGCACTATCACCATTTTCAACGGAACACAGTGGCGCCCGTTCATACACGTGCAGGATGTGGCAAATGGCATCTGTCAACTACTTGATGCTCCGCTCGAAGTGGTGAGTGGCGAGATCTATAATCTCGGTGATTCACGCATGAATTTCACATTGGAACAGCTCGCCGGAAAAGTGCTCGCCGAATTCCCTGAGACACGAGTGGAGTACATTGAAAATTCCGATCGCAGAAACTACCGCGTCTCCTTCGAGAAAATTCGGAATCAGGTTGGTTTTGGATGCCAATGGACAGTGGAGGATGGCATCCGTGAGATCAAGCGCGCTTTTGAAAGCAAGTTCATAGCCGACTACCGGGACCCGCGGTATTCCAATCTTGAGTTTGTGAAGCTATGCGGTACGCCTACTTGCAAAGACGAGTTGGACCGCAACCTCATAACGGCATTAGCAACCCCTCCGGCGCCCACCCGGCGCGTCGCACCCATGTGGACGCCCTCTGCCTCGGGACCGCGACAGTAGGATGCGCGAAACCGAAGATTATTGGTCCTTGGAAAGGAAATCCGACTCGAAGCGATAAGCCAAGTCCGCGTCGAGAAAATTGAGGCTCTTGAATTCGTCGACTGGCAATTCACGATTGCGCCCCCGCATGACGTAAAAAGGCAGTTTGGTGCGCCTCCGCAGAAATCCTTGACGAGCAAGCAAGTCCATAAGACCGGTCTCAAGGTGGGATGCCATCCCGAATAGCGCGACGCCCTTTTGTTCGTGCACGAATGAAACTATCGCGCCAGTAAGCACTTCGATTCTCTCTAGATCGGTCATAGCGCCACAAAAGAACAAGCGCCAATATCCGCTGAAAGATCGTGATGTCCAAATGAGTGCCGCGGTTCGCAGTGGAGAATCCGAGGAGATCCAGCAGCTCCAGCACTTGACGGCAGGGCAACGCACCAATTGCCAATTGACATAGTCTGTGTCGTAAAACGGTTGCCAATCGCGCGATGCCTCGGCTCCTAACACTGATATAACGCGCGGGGAAAGCCCCGGTTCAATGGAGACTCCGATACGCCTTCGGTCCCGGACCCAGTGCACAGGAATTTGCTGCAGGAGTCTCTGTCGGCTGAGCGCCCGCTTGAGAATTCCGGGCGGCAAAAGCGGGAAAGTGCTGCCTAGCCGCAGAGGGAGCACCAAGTTCACGGCCGCGTCAGGAACCGTGCGGTCGGCGAGCCGTGGAAAAATTCGGCGCGTATTCTCGTTGCCGCCGATATTGAAAATGCCGTCATAGAGACCGCATGCTCGCTTCGCAAGCATCAATCCCATGCCGCCTGCTTCCAGTGGATCCACTGACCAGTCGCAGGACCAGGCGCACTGGGCAGCGCTGACTCCGCCTCTCGCTACGCAAAATGGAATCAGGCCCAAAAAACCGGCGACCCGGCCCTCTCGCACCCATACAAGGCCCCGCTCCCGGTCGCGATTGAAGTTCGAGTCAAAATATTTCCAATCGGCGATTTCGGGCTCAACTTCATGCCCAGAGAGATACTTTTTCACCGCCACGGGGTCCGCTTCGCTCACGCGTATTAAGCCTGAGCGCATGCTAGCGGTAAACACGGCACGCGATGTTCTGAACGTGACGGCTCATGAAACGGTTAATGCTGTTTTCCAGATGGAGGACCGCCCGGGGCTTTCTGTGCCGACGAGATGCGATCAATTTCTGTTCCCAGTTGACCGCGGACCGCTTCAAGGGCGTCGTCATCGTGCGACCAATGTGCCCAGTCAGCTGCAACGCTTCTGACCAAGCTAAGCGCCCAATCGCCGCGGTGAAGTTTTTTCAGAATTTCAACATATTCGTAGTCTTCCACGCTCTTACGGATCCATTTCAGTCGTATCGAGGGCACAAGGGAGTCGCTGCCAACCTCGGCGCCCGGATACGTTAGCCAGCCTTCACCAGGCGGAGTGGGCTTGCCACCTTCGATATAGGTCATGTTGTTCCAGGGATCGTTTGTGGGGCCGATCGCCCACGAATTCACGGACCAGTAGAGCAGTCCCGACGCGCCAATGCTTTGGTTCAGAAAGCCGAAAATTCGATAATTGATGGGCAGGAAGTCGATCTCCCATTTTGGTGAGAAGTTATCTTGAACAATTGCTGTGTAGGACCAGACCTGGTCGCCCTTTTTCAGGACGGCAGCGACGTCAGCGGAATTGGAAATAAACTGCTTGGGGAGCAATACCCAGATATCGGCGACAGAATGGCCCGATCCTGAGCCATCATCACGGAGATCGGGCAAGGGAATCGCCGTCAACTGCGCGAGTAGGCCTGCTCGCCGTGCATTCTGCCCCCATTGCTTGAGAACGGGGAAAATGTTCCGACAATCCGAGACTTCGTCGGCGAGATGGAGATAGAGTGGCAAGCCCGGCTGATGTTTGGCCTTTAGCGATGCGAGCTCCGCCACAGAAGGAGCTGGTGGCTGGTTGCAATTGCCGTAGCTGGCCTCCTTGAAATATCCGAGAAGCGTCATTCCCAGTCCATACTCCTGCATGAACTGCCTTTCAAACTTTGGATCCACTGTTACGGGCATGATCTTGTGCCGGAGGAGAAGCTCCTGATTCTCCTTCCGATCCGCATAGAAAATTTTGGGATCGCTGCTTGTTTGATTGTAGACGGTGAAGGCGGAAAGAAGGGACGGACGTACGGGAAGCTCGAAGTTCCATACGTTGAGCACTATCGAGGCTGTGGCCTCGCCATGATCCGAAGTCAGCGTGACGACGCCCCTATATTGGCCTCGCGTCGCATCGCGCGGCACGAAAATATCGACCCAGATGGGCTGGTTGCTGGACTGTGAAAGATCGAAGGGCACCCCTCGTAATTGCGCTTGCTGCAGCCCGTCGTACTTGTCTCCGGTAAGGGGAATGAGCGCGTCAGGATACCAGCCGGGACCGAGCGGCCGATTCGTGCCGCCTCGGTCCGGACTGCCCTGTTTGATCTGAATGTAATGCTCGCGATAAAGCATGAGATTCGCTTTGGGAATATGGCCGTGCTCGCCGGCCAGATCGGAAATCGCGACATTTACGTTCTTGAGCCCGCCGGCCGGGGCGCGAACAACCATCTGGAAGGACTCGTATTCGCCACGCGCGGCCCAAAGGGTAATCTCTCGTTGATTCCCTGCAGGTTCATCGCGGGTCACGCGTTTCATCGCCGGAACGACCCAAACCGTGGGGCCACCCTGTCCGTCCGATGCGGGGCTCAACAAGGCCAGAGCCGCCGCCAATCCAACCACAAGCTTTAACGGTCGCGACAGGTATTTTTTCACAACCAGCACTGTCTCCTGAAAGTGGCCGCGAAGTCTAACATAGCGGTTGGACAAAGGAGATCAGGGAGTTCTAGTAGTACGAAGGTCAAATCGGGAAATGGCGATGAGATGAAGGGCTTTCCGGCTCTGATCGCCCTAGCCCCTTCAGCGCTCACTTAAAACTACTCGGGCACATAACTCAAGGATAAACCGATGGACGCGAACGACGAACCTCAGATACAAATTTTCTCTACGACGCCGCAATCGAAAGATCGGCCGCGCGATGGCTACATTCAGCAGATTATCGATGTAGCCCGGTGGAGCGAACAGGCAGGATGCACGGCCATTTTGGTTTACACCGACAATTCACTCGTAGATGCCTGGCTCGTGTCGCAGATTATTATCCAGAACACACAAAAGCTGTGCCCCCTTGTCGCCGTACAGCCCGCTTACATGCACCCATACACGGTGGCAAAGATGGTGGCCACCTTCGGACATTTATACCAGCGGCGCGTCTACCTAAATCTGGTCGCTGGCGGATTCAAAAACGACTTGCTTGCGCTCAATGACGATACGCCGCACGATGATCGGTACCTCCGCCTCATCGAGTACACCACCATTATCAAGGCCCTTCTGTCGAGCCCTAATCCCGTCACATTCGCGGGCAAGTATTACAAAGTGCAGGGGTTGCGCATGACCCCACCTCTCGATCCGGCACTCTTTCCTGGATTGTTGATCTCCGGCTCTTCTGAGGCGGGAGTCGCCGCCGCCATGGCCATCGGAGCTGTTCCCGTAAAGTATCCCAAGCCAGCTAAGGATTACGAACGCGTGACGCCAAATTACGATCAAGCTGGAATCCGAGTGGGAATCATTGCGCGACCCACCAGCGCAGAAGCGTGGAGTGTCGCCATTGAAAGGTTTCCAGGAGATCGCAAAGGGCAACTGGCACACCAGCTCGCCATGCGTCTGTCTGATTCAGTCTGGCACAAGCAGCTTTCCGAGATGGCCCAGGCAACCGGCGATCTGCAGGGCGTCTATTGGATGTGGCCGTTTGAGAACTACCAGACTTTCTGCCCTTACCTCGTTGGGAACTACGAGGAAGTTGCCGACGAACTCTCGCGCTATATTCGCAGCGGACATCAGACATTCATTCTTGATATTCCTCCAGCGCGCGAGGAGTTGAACCACGTCCGCGCTGCTTTCGATTACGCCTCTCGCACCGTGGCTCTATGAAACAACTCCTACAAAACTGGGTAACGCGCCAAGCCGAATCTCGGCCCCACGCACGCTGCATTGTGTTTGGGAAAGAGAGCCTCACCTATGAAGACGTAGACCGCCGCAGCAATCAGCTCGCGCACTTGCTGCGTGAAGGCGGATGTCGGAAGGGCGACAGGGTATGCATTCTGATGCCCAAATCGCCCGAAGCCATCTTAAGCATGCTTGGCGCGCTTAAGGCCGGCTGCATGCATGTACCCATAGACTCGGCAAGTCCCGCTGCCCGAGTCGCTCGCATACTGGAATGCTGCGAGAATACCTGCATTTTGGCAGCCGGGCCTGTCAGTCCTTTGCTTGATGAATTGCTGGCCGACGAGAGATTTCGCGGGCGCATCTCCGTTGGATGGCTTGACTCTGAGAAAATGCCGCTAGGATCCTTTCAGCCAGCATTTTCTTGCGATGATTTGCGATCCGCGCCCGCGAGCGCTCACCCGAACGAAAGCCATGCGACCGATCCCGCTCACATTCTATTTACGTCCGGCTCTACAGGAACGCCTAAAGGCGTCGTGATTACGCATTCGAATGTTATTGCTTTTGTTACCTGGGCCCTGAGACATTTTGGCATCGACCATACCGACCGCCTTTCCGGACACACGCCATTCCATTTTGATCTCTCCACGTTTGACATCTTCGGCACGTTTGCCGCGGGTGCCGAGCTTCACTTGGTCCCGCCTGGCGTGGCCCAGGTGCCTCCAAAACTGATTGAGTTCATCCGCAATTCTCAGCTCACGCAGTGGTTTTCGGTACCTTCAGTGCTGAACTATATTGCAAAATTCAACGCGCTCCGGCAGGGTGATTTCCCGTCGCTGCGGCGCGTCTTATGGTGCGGGGAGGTCTTGCCGACTCCAGTTCTGACCTACTGGATGAAACACCTGCCCCATGTGCGTTTCACGAACCTTTACGGCCCCACTGAAGCCACGATAGCCAGCAGCTATTACGACGTGCCTGCCTGTCCCCAGAATCCCCAGGAGCAAATCCCCATAGGCCGCGCTTGTGGCGGGGAGGAGTTGCTTGTCCTGGATGACGATCTCGACCCCGCGCTCCCAGGCCACATCGGACACCTGTACATCGGGGGCGCTGGTCTGAGCCCGGGCTATTGGCGTGACGAGCAGAAGACGGCCTGCGCCTTTATTCCCGACCCGCGGGTTCCGGATGCGCCGGGAAGTTCCGAAACCGACAATCGCCTCTACCGAACCGGGGACCTCGCCTGGGAAGACGCGTCTGGCTGCGTTTATTTCGTCGGGCGCGCTGATACGCAGATCAAGTCACGCGGTTATCGGATCGAATTAGGCGAGATTGAGAATGCGCTGAATTCCTGCAGTGCTCTTCAAGAATGCGCGGTAGTCGCCATCCAGGCCGAAAACTTTGGCGGATGGATGATTTGCTGCGCCTATGCATCTCGTGATGCAGGCGGCTTAGCTCCAGCTCTCTTGCGCAACCATCTGGAGAAGCTCTTGCCTGCATATATGTTGCCGGTCCGCTGGATACAGCGTCCAACGCTTCCCAAAAACGCCAACGGAAAGATCGACCGGCCCTGGCTCAAGGATTTCTTCCTTGCGGCTGAGGGAAAGCCCGCAAATCCCGAATGCAATCCTTCAACTCTCAATCGATGTTCCGCCTCGAGTAACGCGGTCGCAGTCCCCAGCGCTGACTCCATAGCATGATCGAGCAGGTGGTTTAAACCAAAGGAACTCGGTTTTCACGGCATAAACCGTGCAATGGAAAACCGGTAGAAGGATGATCTGTGATCCTTTTCGTATGGAGTTTTGTCGTATCCTTGGTCATATCCTTGGTTACGACGTTCTGGGTGCAAACCGCTGCGGTCGCCCGCGGTCTGTTGGTTCCCCCAGCTTCTGACCGTCATTTGCATACCAAGCCGCTGCCCCGAATAGGCGGGGTTGGGATCTATCTCGCTTTTTTAGTTACGGTTGTGGTTTTCTGTGCCGTACCCAAATGGGGGCAACGAACCTTCGCTCCGCACATGCTGATCGGATTTCTGATCGCTACGTGCTTGATTTTCCTCGTCGGCGCATACGACGATCTAAAATCCCTGCGACCCCAATCCAAGCTCATCTTCGAGTTCCTTGCGGCAGCTTTTCTCTATTTTTCAGGTTTTGGGCTTCACAATATCCGCCTGTCTGTGGGCGGCCATGCGGTTGGAGAGCCCGTCGGATTCGCGCTCACAGTCATCTGGGTGTTACTCATTACAAATGCGTTTAATCTGATTGACGGACTGGACGGGTTGGCGGTCGGCACGGCATTGCTTTCGGCGATCGTCGTAATTGCTACGTCTCTCGTTCAGCGCAACGACCTGGTCACGATGCTGTCGTGCGCTCTTTTTGGCACTCTACTCGGTTTCGTGCCTTTCAATTTCCATCCCGCAAGCATTTTTATGGGCGACTCAGGAAGCCTATTTATCGGCTTCGCTTTGGGCGCGCTCTCTTTGAGCGGCTGGAGTGGACGGCCAACGGTCACCGGCGTGGCCGTTCCGATTCTCTGTTTCGGGCTGCCAATCATCGATGTTACGCTCGCCGTGGCGAGGCGTTTTCTTACGCGGCAGCCTCTGTTTCGAGCTGACGCGGACCACGTTCACCATAAGCTTCTGAAGCGGGGCCTCTCGCAGCAGCACGCTGTGCTAGTGCTCTATGGTGTAACGGCTGCCTTCGTGCTGGCCAGCATCCTGTTGATTCGAGAAAGCACAATGCTCGTTCCTGTGCTGGCGGCCACGAGCTTGGGCGTCCTCTTGGGTGTACAACAGCTCCGATATCAGGAGTTTTCTGGGGGCTGGTTTGGACTCCAACCTTATCTGAGGCGCAGACAAATCGCTCGAGCGCAACGATGCATTCAACAAGCCTCGCACTCGCTCGATCGTTGCGGTGATTTCCGTTCCATCTGCCGAGTGCTCCGGGACAACCTGCAGCCGATCGGGATCGATGGCGTTAGTTTCAGAGTGCAGGCCCGGGAC
>Ga0206836_10024_pt2 | contig 44910 bp, 43 predicted proteins | sample Alteio_BWOrgCont_28_FD_152871 | JGI IMG/M metagenome (GOLD analysis project Ga0206836, IMG submission 152871) | Enriched cells from forest soil in Barre Woods Harvard Forest LTER site, Petersham, Massachusetts, United States -... | ecosystem: Environmental > Terrestrial > Soil > Temperate forest >...
CTCAGAACTCGTAAAACCACAGCCAGGATGCCGTTTTAAGCAAGTGTAAAGCTTAAATAGGTTTCAAATTTAAGAAAAAAATGTGTGGAGGGAATGTAAAATAAAAAAAGGGAACCCGGATCTTGTAGAAGTCTTTAAAAACCTGCAACTTAATCCCCCTGGTGGGTTCCCAATTCCTTGAAGTATGTTACTACTATGAAGTAGTGTACCTTCCGTCTTTCTGAAAACAAAAATATACCTGAATTAAATACGGTTTAACTAATAATTAAATATTAATCCTATTTCTGAATAAGTACTAACACGGCTACATGTATAAGTAATATTAAGATATTTCGGTAGTTTTTTGTTTTCAGGGGTGACATAATCCTTTTTCTGTTATTGAAGTATTGTTCTAAATAGTAATTTCGCTTATAATAGCATCCCTGAATCTATCAAATATTATATCCTGGTACCCATGAAAATAAAAAGCGCACTCATAGCTACTGCCGTTATTACAACCACAATAATTTCATGTCATAACAAAGAACAGAATAAAGCCACGGAGCAGGACCCCCTTGTAGCCAACATTGACTCTACTGTAAGCCCGGGCCAGGATTTCTTCCTTTTCGCCAATGGAAAGTGGTTTAAAAATCATCCTATTCCTGCCAGCGAAAGGTCGAACGGATTGTGGCAAATGATTGGCGATACTATTAACGCGCAAGTACATAACCTTTGCGAAACATGTGCCAGCCTTACGAATGCCGAGCCCGGAAGTGCGAAGCAGAAAATTGGTGATTTTTATTTTACGGCTATGGATAGTGTTACCCAGAATAAAAATGGCATTGCTGACCTTAAGCCTGAGTTGAGTAATATAGACAACATAAAAGACCTTGCCGGAATTGTAAAGGAAGCGGCATATATACATACTGTTTCGGGCGAGCCATTTTTTGTTTTCGAAGTGGCGCAGGATGATAAGATAAGCAGTAAAAATGTTGTACATATTGAGCAGGGCGGATTAAGCCTTCCCAACAGAGATTTCTATTTTGATATGGATGCACGTGCTGTATCAATAAGAGAAAAATTTGTTAGGCATGCAGAAAACATGTTTAAAATAATGGGCTACGATGATGCCAGGGCGCACAAAGCCGCAAGTAATATGATGAAAATAGAAACTGCACTGGCGCTAACATCAAGGAAAAAAGAAGATACGCGAGACCCGCTGAAGAACTATACAAAAGTTACGTATAAGCAACTTTGTGCGTTAATACCCAATTTTAACTGGCAGGTATTTTTGAGCGGAGTCGGGCTTACCAATGTAGATTCGGCCGTAGTTTGCCAGCCTGAATTTCTGACTGCACTGAACGGATACCTTACAACATTTCCGGTTGATGATTGGAAAGATTACCTGAAGTTTCATTTTATACATGGGTTATCTTCTTATGTTGATGACAATACGTTTATGGAAACTTTCAATTTCTATGGCAAAGTACTTATTGGGGTAAAAGAACCAAAGTTAAGGTGGAAGAGGGCGGTGGAAAAAACTAATTCTGCATTGGGTGAATTGATCGGGCAGGTATATGTTACCGATTATTTGCCTAAAGGAACGAAAGAAAAATTGCTGCAGATTGGTAATGATATTAAGGCCGTATATGCAGAACGTATTAAGAATCTGGACTGGATGAGTGCTGCAACTAAAGAGAAGGCCTTGCACAAATTAAATACTATGATAATGAAAGTGGGATATCCTGATAAATGGAAAGATATGAGTGCGCTTAAGGTCGACAGGCAATCGTATGTAAAGAATGTGATGAACGCTAACAAATGGGAGTTCAATTATATGATAGCAAAGTATGGCAAACCGGTTGACCGCACCGAATGGGATATGGAACCGCAAACATATAATGCATATTACAATCCTTCAAATAATGAGATTGTGGTGCCGGGTTGTAATATTATTATACCGGGATATGAACGCAAGTTTGCCGACGATGCATTGCTATATGCTGTAATTGGCGCTACCTTCGGTCATGAAATGACTCACGGCTTCGATGACCAGGGTAGCCAGTATGATGAAAACGGCAACCTGAATAACTGGTGGACAAGCGAGGACAGTATTAAGTTCCATGATAAAACGAAAATGATAGTGAAGCAGTTTAACGGATATGTTGTGGTAGACAGCCTGCATATAAACGGCGAGATGACGCAGGGTGAAAATATTGCTGACCTTGGTGGAGTTATGTTTGCGTATGAAGCCTTTAAGAAAACAAAACAATACAAGGAAAAACAAATTATTGCAGGATTGAATCCTGACCAGCGTTTCTTTTTAGGTTATGCCTATTCATGGATGATAAACATGAGGCCCGAGGCACTCGCCAACCAGGTACGCAGTAACGAACATTCACCGGCACAGTACAGGGTTATAGGCCCCGTAACCGATATGCCTGAGTTTTTCTCTACGTTTAATATTAAACCCGGAGATAAAATGTGGAGGCCCGATAGCTTAAGGGTGAGAATCTGGTAAGGTAAAACGTTTTTCCGGCGCGTACCTTTTTTGCTGATTCGAAATACTAAAACTGTAAATAAAAAGAGCGGGTTGTTCCCGCTCTTCTCTAAGAATTTTACAAAGCTTACCGATGGCCTCCTCTTTGAGGAAAATCGTGTGCTTCAACAAAACGACCTGGTACTGAATGACCGTCATCGTGTCTCTGACCATCGTCATGCCTTGGGGCATCATCGTGTCTTGGGGCATCGTCATGGTGTTCAGCAGGGTGGTCATCGCGGTGCATATCAGGGTGGTCATCGTGACGGTATTCAGGTACACGCCTGTAATCTTCTACTCTAACAACTGCTACAGGATGGTGCATGTATCCTTCAACTTCAACCCTGTCAGGCCCCTTGAAATAACCGAAACGACGGTCCCGGTCATAGTCCATACGGTTAATAATAGCTGAGTGCTGAATGAATACAAAATTATGTGCACGGGGAACAAAGAATACCCCGAGGTTGATTTCGCATAGATGTTCTTGCGGAACAAAACACCACTGTTCGGGCGCAATGCCGTAATCACCGGCAAAGCCAACACTAATGCTGGCACCAAAAGGGAGCGCAGCCCAACCATAATAACCGTCGCAGTTTCTCCATGCTACCCATGCAGGGCCCCAGTTTAAATCGGGTATCCAGAACCAGCCATAATTTGCATCATAATTCCATCGTCCATAGTGGAACGCAGCCCATCCCCAGGGATAATCAGATGCCCACGTCCAGCCATATTGTTCGTTATAAACCCAGTGGCCTGCAGTAACGTAAGGCTGAAAGCCGGGAGCAACGCTTGGAATAAATACATAGCCGTAATTTGGCATATTTACCCATTGGCCGTAAGGAGCCATCTGGTCATAGAATGTTTGTAAAGTAACCTCAGGAGCTGCATCGGGAGGCGGAACAGGGGCCTGTGCCCTTATATTCATTGGAAGCACTAATGCTGCAAACAGGGTCAGTAAGGCGATTGTTTTTCTTATTGAAGTATTCATGAGGCGAAATTTTAATATGTTATTTTATATGAACGATGGTTATAATTACATCCCGGGTTTAACCTTTACAACACTTATATCGAATACTAACGGGGTATAAGGTTCTATTAACAGGCCTTGCTGCTGTTTGCCAAATGCAAGCGATGAAGGGAATAATGCTTTTACGCTTTCTCCTTCTTTCATATTTGCAAGAGCATCATCGATACCAGGTAATTGAGGCTCTTTTTTATATGAAATAAAATAGGTGGTTCTTCCGGCACCATGGTCCGATTGTTCAACTATAGTTCCGTCAAGTAACATGGCTGTGTATTTTATTTCTACTGAATCTCCTTCTTTTATTCCTTTGCCCTTGCCTTTTTCATCTTTTAAAATATACATACCATCGGCCTCTGGTTTAGCAGTTACATGGTTATCGGCCAGGTATTTTTTTATTATACTGTCTTCCACCGCTTTATGCTTTTCCATCATAGCCTCACGTTCTTGCATTCTTTTTTCCCTTTCCGCTTTAGCTTCTTCTTTCGATTCTATTTTTACAAGTTTTACGTTGCACACCAGCATTGATCCAGGCTGAATAGAAGGAGGAAGATTTGTTGCGTGAAAAGTTTTATGGTAAAGAGAATCGGCGCTAAGCATGAAACTGGCGCTATCGCCAATCGACATCATGGTTATGCCCTGTGCAAGACATCCTTTATACGGTTCTTTCAGGTGAAGTCTTATTGTATTGCCGCTATCTGAAGGATTTTTATGCTGGGTAGAACTGAAAATAACAGAGTCCTTTTGAGTTTTCAGTACGAGCTTTACTTCTGCATAATCGCCCATTTGAGGCTTGGTGCCATTATCGGCATGATTGAAAAAATGGAATTGCACACCGGTAGCTGAATCTGTTTCAAACCCGCCTTTCGATGGATTTTTGCAGGCCACCATAGCTGTTGCAGCCACTGATAATACAAATAGTTTTTTTACGCGGAATTTCATTGAATTAGAATTTAAGGTTTTACGTATCGGGGTCTTTTTCACAGACAAAATTGAAAAAAAAATGCATATAGGAGTGTATCCGGGCAAAATCTCTTTCAGTATGTTGGTTTTCAGTGGGATGAAGTATTTGAAATGGTATTTGAATGATTTATCGTCTAATAGAATGTTGGGTATAAAGTGCTATTTTCCTATCTTTGGTATATGAAAAGAATGTATAAAACGGGGTTAGTAATTGTGGCAATTGTTTGGCTAGGTTGCTTGTTTAGTTCATGCAGCAAAGGGGCCAACCCCGAAGGCAGCACTCCGGTACCGTATGTTAAGGTGAACGTGTCAATAAATATAAATAGTTCGCCTTACACAGGGCTGCAAACAATTGGTGGAGTGGCATATGCTACGGGAGGAAACCGTGGGATTGTTTTATACAGGATTAATGCGACTACAATTACAGCCTTCGACCGAACCTGTACGTACGACCTGCCTGATAACGGTGGAATTGTTCAGGCTGAAAATAATGGTACAGCGGTTTGTATTGATTGTGGTTCAACCTATGGTTTGTCGAATGGTAATGTACTTAGCGGCCCATCAACCTTAGGTTTGCAGTTATATAACACTTCTTTTAATTCTACTACAGGTAATTTGGTTATTACCAATTAATGGATTGTTCTAGTTAGCTATTGTAATAGTAGAGAAGTGAAAAATCTTCTATTGGTTCACCCATTTGCCATTGGCAACTTTCCTTCCATCTTCAGTAAGCGACCAGATATAAGTGCCGGGTAAGAATGAACTGAAATTAACTTTGTATGTGCCAACTCCCGCAATAGGCATTTCCAATACTTTTTTGCCATCGGCAGTAAAAGCAGATAACAGGCATTGCTTTAATGGAAGCGAAGATGTTATAACCACATTAGTTTCATTGTGAAAAGGATTCGGGCAAACTTCAACTTTCACATACGAGTTATCGGAAACAGAAAGAACAGATGCAGGTATTTTACTGTAAGGAGTAGCATTAAAAAAAGTATTCTCTTTACCGGTGCGCAAATCGCTCCACGACACATATAATGCCGAATCGGTAAGGGCGCAGCCCAGGAAATCATCGCCATGTTCAATTAAAACAGGAGGAGAAACAGAATCGCTTATCAGGAAATTGGGGGTAAAACTGCTGCCGCCGTTAACTGAAGTGGCAGCGTATATTTCAAAAGAAGCGCTATCGCCTTTTCCGGTGTTACGCCTGTCGCGCCATGCTGCACCATAAGTGCCGTTGGGTGCAAAACTTCCCCATACCAGGTCATGGCATGTATCGTAGGCGCCTTTAATGTCGTCGTTCACGCGGGTTGGGCCATTCCATGTGGTGCCTACGTCGAAAGTGTTATATGTTACAATATCAGGTTCACCAAAGGCATTAGAAGGCCCTATTAATATTAAGTTGTTTGTATCAGTAGGGTTGGAAGAAAGACAAATTCCATCTTTAAGCAAAGAATCTGAGGTAGGAATAACATCAGCAGCGGTGTAATTAATGGCAGCATGGGTTGTAAATGTTGCCCCGCCATTGTACGACTTAACTAATATAAGCCTTGGATAAGGACTATATAGTGTATAATAAGAGAAGTAAATTCCATATAATGTACCATTTGCAGCCACAGTGGTAAAAGCCGTAGCATCGGTTATAACACCTGCAGGAATGCTGTCGTCAAGTTGCTTTATGGGTGTCCATGTAGAGCCACTATCGGTTGAATATGTAAACCATGGGTGATGAGGTTGAGGCGTAAAATATGCATTCTGGCTGGTAAGGTAAACCCTGCCTGCATAAGGACCATTGGTTCCGTCAGCAGCAATCCACGGGCGGTCAATAGGTAGGTTAGCAACCGCATTCCATGCAATGGCTTTAACAGGAGGCTTCCAGTTAATACCACCGTTTACAGAACGGGTTACCATAATATAGCCCGAATCGCTGGTTTTAAGCCCAGACAGGTCTATGTATGCAAGGTAAACGCAACTGTCTTTGCCAAAGTACATTGTGGGGTCGGCACAAGTAAATTTGGGATATACGTGAGGAAGGAGTTGTAATGGGCTCCATGTTTTTCCACCATCGAAAGAAGTGCGTGTTGCAATAGCATTTTGTAAATTGGTAAGTGAAAAATACATCCATGCAGTTACAAGATGCTTAGGGTTTTTCGGGTTAGCGGCCAGGTAGCATTCGCCGTCCCAGTATTTAGAAGTAGAAAGATTTACATTCTGGGAAAATGAAATGCCGCAGGCAAAACATAGGCATAACGTTAAATAAACGACAATGTTTTTTTTCTTCATGATTTTCCGGGAACTAAATAATCATTACTGAACCTTAACCCCTTTCATGGTTTTTGTTTCAACTTTTGAATTATCAATAGCCGATTTCTTTACCATTAATCTTGCGCCTTCTCCGCCGGGTTGTATATAATAGGTTTCATTTTCATATTTAATGCGGCCTATTTTGCCATTTTCTTCGGCTATCCATTCGCTGGCAAATATGCGGTAAACTTCATTGGGGGTTGTTACACCGGTAACGCCAAAGGTCAGTGTTTTGCCATCGCCCATTTCAAAACTTATTTCCAGCGAATTCTGGTGAATCTTCGAACATACGCCGGGGGTACCTTTTTTGAGCATTATTATATGAACGTACTTTCCGTTTACCAGTTTTATTTCTCCCGATGATACTTTTACATCAGCCGAAGAGACTTCCCTGCGCAATTCCACATCGCGGTCAACATAAAATTGCAGTTTGTTCAATGGAACAGAATCGGCTTCAACCCTTTTTCTTATATCGGTAGTAAAGAAAGACATAGAGGTGCAGGAAGTAGCACCCATTGCAAATACAATTGCAATTATTGCCAGTATATTCAGTTTGCTTTTAGTCATAATATTTGGTTCACTTTTAGTTAGACACATTAAAATCCAAAAGGATTAATGATTCCGAGGATAAAGTTAAATATTTTTCTTCAGCTATGCTGTTAAAGGGATTGGCCCTGTTATCCTGCATTTATTTTCACAACCTGAATCACATATATAAAACCTTATATTTGCCAGTAAGCTTATATCTTAAATCCCATGCGTAAAGTATTTATCAATTTTTCAATTATATGCCTTTTAACAATAGGCATAGTGTCATATTTCTGGCATCCATTTTTATGGAGCCTGGTTATAATGGGGCCTATAATACTTGTTGGCATTATGGATATGTTGCAGCCCGGCCATACCATTAAAAGGAACTTTCCTGTATTGGGAAGAATGCGTTACTGGATGGAAGCCCTTCGTCCGAAGATTTACCAGTATTTTATAGAATCGGATACTGATGGCACACCCTTTAACCGCTTAAACCGCAGTGTTATATACCAGCGCGCTAAAAAAGTAAACGATACCACACCTTTTGGTACTCAACTGAATGTGTATGAAGTGGGATATGAGTGGCTTAATCATTCCATAACGCCGCTCGATTCGCATAAACTAAGCCACGACCCGCGCGTGCTTGTAGGCGGCCCCGATTGTAAACAACCCTACTTAGCCAGTATATACAACATCTCGGCCATGAGTTATGGTTCGCTTAGCCAGAATGCTATTATGGCCCTTAATTCGGGGGCTAAAATGGGTGGATTTGCACATAACACCGGCGAAGGTGGATTAAGTCCCTATCACCTTGCATCAGGAGGAGATATTATATGGCAGATAGGTACAGGTTATTTTGGTTGCCGTAATCAGGACGGAACCTTCAATTTCGATTTGTTCGCAGAGAGAGCAGTGTTGCCTAATGTGAAAATGATAGAGATAAAAATGTCGCAGGGTGCAAAGCCCGGGCATGGAGGCATATTACCTGCTGCAAAAGTAACTGATGAGATTGCAAAAATCCGCCTGGTGGAAAAGGGGAAAGATGTAATATCACCACCTTATCATACTGCTTTCCGTACACCGGTTGAAATGCTTGAATTTATAAAGAAGCTTCGTGAACTTTCGGGTGGCAAGCCCATAGGGTTTAAGCTTTGTGTGGGTATGAAGAGCCAGTTCCTTTCTATATGCAAGGCTATGGTAAAAACGGGTATTATGCCCGATTTTATTACGGTTGATGGTGGAGAAGGCGGAACAGGCGCTGCTCCGCTGGAGTTTTCAAATTCGGTAGGTATGCCATTGAGAGACGGCTTGGCTTTTGTGCATGATGCCTTAAATGGTTTTGCATTGAGAAGGCATATTCGCATAATTGCTTCGGGCAAAGTGGCTACCGGATTTGATATAGTAAAACTTTTGGCCCTTGGAGCCGATATGTGTAACAGCGCACGTGCCATGATGCTGGCATTGGGCTGCATACAGGCATTGGAATGTAATACCAACAAATGCCCTACAGGTGTTGCTACACAGGATAAAAACCTGCAAAAAGGATTAGTGGTAGATGATAAGAAGACAAGGGTTTGTAATTTTCATAATGAAACGGTAAAAAGCGCGGTGGAACTTATGGGCGCGGCAGGAATTTCAGATACCAGTAAAATGCACCGTTCATTTATATATCGCCGTGTTAATGCCGCGGAGATCAAGACATACGCAGAAACCTATCCTTACATTTTAAGAGGTTCCCTTATAGAGCCACCATATCCTGAGCAATACCAGTTCGACCTATCTAATTGCAGCGAAGAGAGCTTTGAGCCTTTGATAAAAAGGTAGAATTTCTTTCTGGCGGTTATTGAATAATAAGCTTTTTTAGTAATGTCTGAGTTTGTTCTCTTTTATGTATTTTGCCCCAAACCCCTAAAGGGGCTTTGAAATAAAACCGAGTCATGTTGAGCCTGTCGAAACATATTCATTTGACACTTAGACAAGCTCAGTGTGACGGGCCCTTTTAGGGGTTTGGGGCTGACAGGTTCAAAGAGGGACTACTGAATAATAAGCTTTTTAACCGTATTGTTTTGTTCGTTGCTTATTTGTAGCAGGTAAGTTCCTTTTGCCAGGTTACTTATATTCATTGGTAAAGAATTCTTTCCTGTATATATATCTGTTTGTCCTCTATAGATTTCTCTACCGGTTATATCTGTCAACCTAACCACTGTATTTTTCGCATTTACAGTTGAATTAACAGACACAGTGAATACTCCATTATTGGGATTAGGGAAAATGTCTACATCAGTTGAATTGTTTTGGTATTCATCAATACCTGCTGTAACATTAATGGAATCGATGTCATGAATGTTACGTGGCTCAATCCAGTTGGCATACTCAAAATGTATGCAACCTGTAATGTTGTACCGTTTACCCGGGGTGTACTTTTGCGGGGTATAAATTATGTTGTCAATGGTGTCCTCGCTGTTAATTGATTTGGTCATAGTAGAATCATAAAACACCCACCATACTGCACTAGCATTATATCGTAAACAAGTAGCGTCTTTAATTTTTACGAGCATACCCTGGTATTTTCTGCGTTGAATAGAATCTAAACCTACAACTGTAGCGGGAGTGCGCGCCTGGTTACCATGGCTTACTATAACGAAATTAGAGATAGAATCCATTTCGGTTTCATTGTAATATTCTATTACCTGGCCGGTAAAAGTAACGCTGTCACCAACTGCAGGCTTATAGGTCTTATCGTATACATTTATTGCGGCCCATTCGGTTGCGTAACTGGTTTGTACGTAGTAACCATAACCGAACGTACCCGTTATAATTCCCCCGGTATTTACATATTGGTTCATGTAGGGAGAATTGGGAATAGCGCCAACAGAATCCACTGTGCTGTATTGTATGTTCCATAAGGTAACATTGGGGTAAGTGTAGAACTGGGCTTTTGCTCCGAAAGCTAAAAGCACTGTAAATATTACAATAGATAATTTTGTTTTCATCTTTTTGTTTTTTTAATAATAATTTATTGAAGCCTTAAAGGGTAGCTTCATTCTTGAAGGTGATAAAAGTAAAATATTTTTCATGCCAGCATGTTAATGGGAGGTTAAATCAGTTAAGAAAGGAAGATTAGGTGTTGAAACAAAAGCTGTTGCTTAATCAAACCAACCTGAATCCAAGAGTAAAGAAAACACCTTCCATTAATGGAAGGTGTTTTTATACGGCTGATTTAGCTTCAAAAATAAAACTCAATTTTATGCTTTAATCTCCAAAACAAAGAGCAAGACTAAAAATCAGCTCATTCGGTGTTGAGAATGTTGTAGTAGTGCTATTATCGGGTTTGTTAGTGAGCCCCTGGTAAGCCAGCCCCAGGTTTATTACGCCTAATTCTACATTAGCGCCTACACGATAGCCTAAACCCGATGGATTCGTTGTTATTGAATTATCGTTATTGAAGTTGGCCGTGTAAATCCAATTATAAACCGGGCCTGCTTCTATACGGATAGGGCCAAGAATTTTTAATCCCAATAGAACCGGAACTTCTACATTTCCATAATCAAACCTGGAAGTATTAAATTGGCCATCATTATAATAATAGGTGGCCGTTCCGCCCTCGTAACCTAACAATAGCATAGGCTTTATAAAAAAAGGACCCATGTTAACCCGTTCAAATAAACCACCTTCAAATCCCATAATATTATTTCCTTTAATGGTGTTTGTAAACGAGTTGCCTATGTTTGATAAATTAACAGATGACGTGGATGCTCCGAATGTTACGCCCGTGGTAAAAGTCTGGGCATTCTCTCCTTTCGGAAGAAAAACCAGTAGTGACACTGCCAGAAGAACTAATGATTTAACCCGAAAGGCCATCCTGGAAATTTTCATTGGTGTTTTCATGATATATAGTTTTATGATTAAGACTATTTCCTTTGCCTGTATTATAGAATCAGATATTCAAAAACAAAGCTACATGCTCAAACAAGCATGTTTTCCTCTTATTCGATTAACCTGAATAATTTGAGTGTAAAGGAGGAATAAGATAAATTAAAAGGGGCCATTATTATGTTTAGCTGTGTATACTTTTGCGTGTACTAAAACAAAAAAGCACTTTGAAGATATTCCTCAAAGTGCTTCGTATTTCTGTGGTCCCGAAGGGAGTCGAACCCCTAACCTTCTGATCCGTAGTCAGATGCTCTATCCAGTTAAGCTACGGAACCAACAATTTATTTTATAGCGCCTTCTTTGCCAATAAGTTTTCGCATGGTGGCTACTTGCCCTACATGGTAGCTTTCATGGAAACCCAAAAAAGCCAGTTTCTCTTTTAATTCTGTATCGTTTATTTTTACTACACCTTCCAGTATTTTCTTCTGGGCATCATCAAACAATTCAAGCAGGGTCTCAAGTTTTTCTGCAGTGCCCATATCCGTCATCATCTTGCTTCCGCGTTCGTAGGTAGCTTTAATTTTATCAGGGGCTAACGGGGGCATACTCATTAAAGCAAGTATCCCGTTCCGGGTAACTACCAAGTGTCCTATAATCCAGTTTATACTGTTAGCATTATCAATTTGCTTAATACTGTCGGCATGGGTTATTCCCTGCAGGTTCATTTTTAGTGCCCTGTCAACCGATGAAAATATTTTTACAAGTTCCGCTGACATGTTATTTTTCAATTGACGCGGTTAATCCCCTTTCACATAAAGCCTCGAAAATGGGCTTTAATTGTTTGGCAGTTCCGCTTTTTACATCGCATTTGCCTTTATAGTGTATAAGCATAGTGCATTGCATGGCTTGCTCATTTGTATGGCCGCATAACTCCTGCAACGTTTCAATAACAAAATTGAACGTGTTTACATCGTCATTATGAAGCACAAGAGTACACTCTGCGCTTTTGCGGGTAAGGTCAACAACTTCCAGGTCGGTTTTTGTAAGGCTCATTTTTTTAAAATCAGGGCGCAAATATAATAATTTACAGGCTTCCTTATTTATTTATAAGCAATTGAGCCTCTTTCAGGGAAATCTTTTTACCATTATGATAAGCCACCACAAAGCAATCGGGGAAGCCATCGGTTGCCAGTTCGTCTTTAAACGCATCGGCTGAAGCATAGTTATCATATTCACCTACCGTATAGCTGGTAATGCCATTATCTTCCTTATGCGGGTGAATGCCCTGGCTTGCAATTTTAATAAGGTTATTAGCCACATCAAGCGGTATCTGGCCTGAATAGGCGCCTACCTGTACCGAGAAGGTTACTTTACCATGTGCTGTATCAGCCGGAGTAACAGTTGGTGGCGCATTATTTATAGGTTGGCCTGTCCCTATGGGAGTTACAGGCGTATTTGTTGGTTGGGTTACCGGTTGGGTAGTTGCAGATGTATTGTTTGCTCCTGCAGGCGTTGCATCCAGCCCCGGATTAGTGGGAGTGCTTGCTTTTCCGCTGCTTAATAATTCGGCTGCCTGCGGTAATCCAATCCGGTCGCCGTTGTAATAGGCTACCACAAATGCGTCTTTTATAGGTGTGCGTGACACAATAGCGTCTTTTGCCGCGCTGGCCTTAGGTACAGTACTGTATATTCCGCAATTGTAACGTATATATCCATTGGGCGCTTTATAAGAGAATAGGGGTTGCAGGTTATATAATTTGTCTGCCGTTACCGGTTTAAGGAAAGCGCCTACCTGCACGGTGAAGAACAAACCTTTAACATCAGTCACCGGTGTTGAAGCTACAGGAGCAGTGGTATTTGTTGAAGGTTGTGTTTCAGGTTGAGTTGTATTGTTAACCGGTGGCTGAGTATTTGTTGCGGGGTTATTGGTAGCAATAGGTTGGGTAGTTGCAGCCTGGTTCAATGGTACGCGTTTGCCATTCAGGAATGCTACAATAAAGGCATCCTTATATCCCAATCCCTGAACTTTAGTAAGAGCATCTTTTGCTTTATCAAGCTCTTTAAAAATACCTGCCGTATAACGCGTAAAGCCCTGGGTAGTAGTTTCACCGGCTATAGGTTCTAACCCTTTAAATGCAGTTTGTTTTATAGGGTTTCTGAATGCGCCAATCTGTACTTTATATACTAACCCTTCAGGTAATGGAGGGTTAATAGGTATGGGGTGAGCATTTGAATATGGCGATGCAGGTAATTCCCTTATTACATCAATTGTTTCTGAAGCCGTGGCTGTATTTGCCGGGTTATTGGTAGTCGCAACAGGATTACTTGGCTGAGTAGTTGGGTTGCTCGGCTGTGTAGTAGTCGGATTATTATTAGGTTGTGTTTCCGGATTATTTGTAGTCGCAACAGGGTTACTTGGCTGAGTAGTCGGGTTGCTCGGCTGTGTAGTAGTTGGATTATTGTTAGGTTGTGTTGCCGGGTTATTCGTCGTTACAGGGTTACTTGGCTGAGTGGTTGGGTTGCTCGGCTGTGTAGTAGTTGGATTATTGTTAGGTTGTGTTTCCGGGTTGTTAGTCGTTACAGGATTGCTTGGTTGAGTGGTCGGGTTGCTAGGTTGGGTAGTAGTCGGATTATTATTGGGTTGTGTTTCCGGGTTATTTGTCGTTACCGGATTGCTTGGTTGAGTGGTAGGGTTACTCGGTTGCGTTGTAGTCGGATTATTGTTAGGCTGTGTTTCCGGGTTATTTGTCGTTACAGGATTACTAGGCTGAGTAGTTGGGTTGTTCGGTTGTGTAGTAGTCGGGTTATTATTGGGTTGTGTCTCCGGGTTATTAGTGGTAGCAACAGGATTAGTTTCAGGTGTAACATTTTTTAGGTCGGGGTTAACCTGCAGAAAAATATTCTGGGCTTTTTGTTGTTTGTCAAGCGCAATTTCCAGGTAGTGTTTCGAATTATCAAGGTACATCTGCTTAAGGTAAGGCACTGTAGTGTTGTCAGCCTTTTGTTTTTCTTTAGCCGATTCATCATAATTGCCTTGTGCGTCCTGCATTAGCAAGTCAGCAGTAATAATCTTATCTGAACTGTTAGTTTGTTCGGCATTCTTCCATGCTTGCAATTGCTGCTGGTTATTCAGGTACTGTGCACCATTGGCATCGTTAGTATAAGTTGTGGCTATCAGCTTTTGTTCTGCTGCAGCGTCATCAAGCGAATCGGCCTTGCGGTTGAGAGCCTTAGCCTGTTCAGGGTCTGTGGTATGATGTGCCAGGTCGCGTGCTTCTTCCGCCTGGTTACTTAATTGATTGGCCTCATTGGTATAGGTGTTGGCAACCTTGTGAGACTGTGCCGCAGGGCCATTGGTATAATTTACAGTAACAGGTACAGGGTTTGTGGGCTCATTATTTACCGGATAGCTGTCGGGTTGTGTCTCCGGATTGCTCGGTTGAGTTGTGGTAGGATTATTGTTAGGTTGAGTTTCCGGGTTATTGGTTGCTACAGGGTTACTGGGCTGAGTTGTAGTTGGGTTATTATTGGGTTGTGTTTCCGGGTTATTAGTCGTTACAGGGTCAGTAGGCTGAGTTGTAGTTGGGTTAGTAGGCTGAGTTGTAGTTGGGTTATTATTAGGTTGCGTTTCCGGATTATTGATCGTTACCGGATTACTAGGTTGAGTAGTCGGGTTGTTCGGCTGAGTTGTAGTTGGGTTATTATTAGGTTGTGTCTCTGGATTATTAGTCGTTATAGGATTACTTGGCTGAGTAGTAGTCGGATTATTATTGGGCTGCGTTTCCGGGTTATTTGTTGTTACCGGGTTACTAGGTTGAGTAGTTGGGTTGTTCGGTTGAGTAGTAGTCGGATTATTATTAGGTTGTGTTACTGGATTGTTATTAATAGCAACAGGATTGCTTGGCTGAGTAGTTGGGTTGCTCGGTTGTGTAGTAGTCGGATTATTGTTAGGTTGCGTTTCGGGGTTATTTGTCGTTACAGGATTACTTGGTTGAGTCGTTGGATTGGTGGGCTGTGTAGTAGTTGGGTTATTATTAGGTTGTGTCTCTGGATTATTAGTCGTTACAGGATTACTTGGCTGAGTAGTAGTCGGATTATTATTGGGCTGCGTTTCCGGGTTATTTGTTGTTACCGGATTACTAGGTTGAGTGGTAGGGTTGCTTGGCTGTGTAGTAGTTGGGTTATTGTTGGGTTGTGTCTCTGGATTATTTGTCGTTACGGGGTTACTAGGTTGAGTGGTAGGGTTGCTTGGCTGAGTGGTAGTTGGATTATTGTTGGGTTGGGTTTCCGGGTTGTTGGTCGTTACGGGATTGTTTGGTTGTGTAGTTGGGTTACTGGGCTGAGTAGTATTCGGATTATTAGTTGCTACGGGGTTACTAGGCTGAGTAGTCGGGTTGCTTGGCTGAGTAGTCGTGGGATTATTGTTGGGCTGTGTTTCCGGGTTATTAGTCGTTACCGGATTACTAGGCTGCGTGGTAGGATTGCTTGGCTGTGTATTAGTCTGGTTATTATTTACAACAACGGGTGGAGTAAAATTCTTTATATCTTTTTTCAAATCTGCTGAATCGGTAGAAGCAAGAGGTGTAGAAGGTGAGTTTTTAGAAATACTGTCAACACTATGAGCCTGTGCCATCAGGTTGTTATATTCATCATGCAGTTGTACAAGTGTTTTCTGGTTTTCCTGTATCTCGTTTTCTTTTTCTTTTTTACTATTGGCCAAATCTCTTGCCTGTTCAAGCATTGCCACTTTTTCATTCGGGTTATCTGTTTTCTGCGCCTGGCTCACATAGTCATCCGATTCCTGCTGCAGGCGGTTAGCTTCTTTCTGCAGGTCAGAGTCATGCTTTACAACTTCAACAGAATCTTGTTTTAAGTCTCTTGCCTGGGTGCGTACAAGGTCTCCTGCTGATGGAGCAGGAGGAGGATTGCTCTCGGTTTGCTTGTCGAGGCTATCGCGCTGGGCCTGCAATTTTTTAATAGCCTTTGCTTTATCCGGCGATTTAAGCGCTGAATCGAGCCTTGCCGAATATTGAGTGGCTTCATCGGCTTCTTTCTGTTTTACCATGGCCTGGCTTTCCATCTGCGATGCAAGCTGGAATGCTTCTATCGCTTTCTTACCCGCATCTTTTGAATTTTCCGATAATGCAGTTGCCTTATCAAGGCTGTCTTGTTTTTCTTCAGGGTTAGTAATGTTATTGGCATGTTCTTTTATTTCCTGGGCTTCCCTGTCCAGCTCTTGGGAATGGTTCAACTCACTGGAAGCGTATTCAATGGCTTTGCCCGCATCGTCTTTAGCATTTTGTGCGGCCTCCTGTTGTTCTTTAGCATCGTTACGGGCAATTTTAACCAGGTCTTTACTGCTTACGCCTTTACCGCCTGTGGTATCAATACGTACCTCATTCGTATCGCCTGTTCCCGTATCAGGAGGGTTGTTCGGTTGGGTTGAAGGGTTATTAGGTTGCGTTTCCGGGTTATTAGTTGCAACAGGATTAGTAGGTTGGGTTGTGGGATTGTTGTTTGGTTGAGTTTCCGGATTATTAGGTTGAGTTGTTGGATTGTTTGGCTGTGTAGTTGGATTATTAGTTGTAGGAGGTGTATAAACTTTTATAGGCTTGGTTGTGTCAACATTCACTTCCATCTGGGCCTTTTGCTGAATAACATTCAAAGCCAACAGGTAGTTAGAGTCGCTAACCGCACCCTGTACAGAATTGGTTATAATAAGTTTGTCAGTTGAGGGTTCATAGGTTATCTGCTGACCAATAGGGGTTAAACTATTTTGAGTAGGTATGGTAATCGATTCCGATTGTGTTTGATGATTGTTGGTTTCTACCGTAAAAACAAAATGTCCGCCATTAACAAGGTTCATAATGTAGCTGCCGCTATCGGCAGTTGAATTGAAAACACCAATTGTTTCACCCGATTGAAAGTCTTTTACAGTAATACGCGAGGCCGTAAGCGTTTTCCCATTGTCGCCATACGTTCTTCCTGTAATCATAATATTTTCAGGCGGGTGGGGCTGTACATTTATTCTATAAACAGCTATACGCCCGTCGGGTGAAGAGCGGGTAGAGGAGAAAAAGGCTGTCTGGCCAAGGGTGTCTGCAATAAATAAAATATCGTCCCCGGGCGTATTAATAGGGAAGTCCATATTCACCGGCTGCGACCATGCCCCGGTGGCATCATTATAAATCGATTTAAAAATGTCATATCCACCCATACTATTGTGCCCCATGGAAGAGAAGTAGAGAGTGTGTGTGGGTTCATCATAAAACGGATAATCTTCATCGTAAGGCGTATTAATTACTCCACCAAGGTTTGACGGTTTTCCCCATCCGCCGGTAGGCAATTTATACGCCACGTAAATGTCTTTGCCATTTTTATCGTCATCGCCATAACTTGAAAAGAAAAGTTTGCTCCTGTCTGGGGAAAGGTAGATGATAGAAGTAAGGTTTTTCTTCTTGTCTGTTTTCGTTTTAAAGTCATCGGGTTCCACTAGTAATGTTCCGCCATTTGAAGTAAGATCATAAGCCTGGTAATAATTGTCCCTGCTCAGTTCTTTCTTTCTTAATACATCAAGGTCGTGCAGATTACTCAGTAACTGCTTGCCATTGTTACACATTTCTATAAGATGGTCTACCGGGTGCTTTTTAAGGTCAGACGAAGAGGCATTTTGCCTGAAATGGTTGTATGCCCGTATAGCATCATCGAAACGATAATTAAGGTGGTAGGCCCTGCCCAGGTAATAATATGCCAGGTTTTCTACAGCAGGAAGTTTTACCGCATTTTCAATATAATCAATTGGCTTTTTCTTATCAGCCTGGGAAAATAACATACAGGCGCCAAACCGGTAATTGTAATTCGGGTCATCCTGGTGAAGGCTTAATAATTGAGAATATTCATTAAACGCATTGGTATAGTCCTCATCCTCAAAATATTGGTTGGCTTGTTTTTTTAGCTGAGCTTCATTAGCCGGGCTTTTTTGCGCGGCAACCTTGTCACTGATTACCAGTGATAAAGCCAGAAATGTAAGTATTACGGTTTGCCGTAGGTTTATCGGGATACTATATTTCATAGCCAGCTGCTTCCGGGGCACAAGTAAACTTTAATGCGGTTAATTTTAGCTAAAACAGCAAAGTTAATGATTTTGATGGGGCAGAGGGCGAGTTTTTTAAGGCTTACTGGGCCTTTTTCCGGAAAATCTTCAGTTCCGATTCCTGCCTTTTTAACAGCCGTATAATGTTTTTACGGTGCATGAATATAACCATTAAAGGCAGCAAGATTGAAAATGCGATGAGCCAGGAATAATGGTTTTTCGATACAGCTAATATCCATAAAGGGAAGCTACTAACCGCTAGCATTGAAGCCAGAGATACGTAATGCGAAACAATAAGTACAATGGCAAAAACTACCATGCATAATAAAGCTATAACCGGTGAAATACCAATAATAATACCCATGGTGGTTGCCACACCTTTACCACCTTTAAAGCCTACATAAATAGGGAATATATGGCCCACAATGGCTGCCAGTGCAAGTGCCACTTCAAGGTGAATTCGTGCTCCTGAACCCTGCGGATAAGTACTTAAGGTTACTAAAGCTACTGCCAGCCAACCCTTGAAAATATCAATGAGAAGCACTACAGCTCCTGCCTTTTTACCTAAAACCCTAAGTGTATTGGTCGCCCCGGCATTACCACTGCCAAATTCGCGTACGTCTTTGGAGTAAAAACGCCTGCCTAACCAAACTGAAGTCGGTATTGAGCCTATTAAATAAGCTGCAATAAATAAGATAACATCCTGCTTTTCAATCATAAACAAGGCTTTCGCTTATACAAAGTTAAGCATTTATTTAAAACCTTGCAAATAATGCCTCAACCCAGGTAGGTTTTAAGGATTTTGCTCCTTGAATTATGACGCAGCCTGCGAATAGCCTTATCCTTTATCTGCCTTACCCTTTCCGGAGAAATATCAAGTCTTCTGGCTATCTCTTCTATAAGCAATGGTTGCTGAATTGGTGCCAGGCCGAAATAAAATTTAAGCACATCAGCCTCACGTGGGGGGATAGTAGACAGCGTCCTGGTTACTTCAGTCTTCAGCGATTCTTTCAGCAATTCATTCTCAGGGCTTACAGCGCTTTCATCGCGCGTAACATCATAAAGGTTACCGTCGTCGTCCTCTCCGCCCAAAGGTGCATCCATTGATACAGTACGCGCATAGTTCTGTATCGACATTTTCACGTCGGCTTCAGTCATCTTGGTTATTTCAGCAACTTCCTCCGAAGTAGGTTCACGCCCAAACTCCTGCTCAAGCCTAGATGTGGCTTGGGTAATTTTGTGCATGGTGTTTATCTTGTTTACAGGTAAACGCACCAATCTTGAATTTTCAGCCAACGCCTGGTGTATGGTTTGCCTTATCCACCATACTGCATATGATATGAATTTGAATCCTTTGGAAGGGTCAAAACGTTTTGCGGCTTTCAAAAGCCCCAGGTTACCTTCATTAATAAGGTCCTGTAAGCTAAGCCCGCGGTTCTGGTATTGTTTTGCAACTGATACAACAAAACGCAGGTTAGCCTTGGTTAATTTTTCGAGGGCATCCATATCGCCTTGCTGAATCTTTTTTGCCAGGTCAACTTCTTCGTCGGGTGTAATCATATCTACCCGGCTTATATCGTGCAGATATTTGTCAAGGCCCGGCGTTTCGCGGTTAGTTACCTTTTGTGATATTTTGAGTTGTCTCATGACTTGGTTATTGTTTTCGTTAATATTAAACGTATATAAAGACGATTTGTTACACGTTTTGCTTCACATAAATCAATAGTTTTGAACATTCTTTAACCCGGTGAAAAAACGAAAACCAACTATTCTTGTGACAAATGATGATGGTATTACATCGCGCGGTATTAAAGCGCTTGTAGAGGTAGCCTCCTCATTCGGAGAGGTTTATGTTGTAGCGCCCGACAAACCACAATCGGGTATGGGTCATGCCATAACGGTGCACTCGGGCATTAATGTTTCACACTATCATTTTGAAGGTGCTAAGGCTGCATTTAGCTGCACGGGAACGCCGGCAGATTGCGTGAAACTGGCTATATACCACCTGCTTAAAGAGAAGCCCGACATTTGTCTTTCTGGAATTAATCATGGCTCGAATGCTTCGCTGAATGTAATTTATTCAGGCACTATGTCAGCTGCGCTTGAAGGTTCACTTGAAGGCATTCCTTCTGCCGGAATTTCGCTTTGCAATAACCATGTTGATAGGGATTTAACTACTGCGATAAAAGCCACTGAAAGCATTGTTGAAATGATGATTCATAACAAACCCGATAACAATCTTTGTCTTAATATAAACGTGCCTGATATATTGTTAAAAGATGTTAAGGGCATAAAATTCTGCCGGCAGTCGAAAGGAAACTGGCACGAATTTTACGAAGTACATAAGGATGAAGAAGGCAATGAGTTTTTATGGCTGACTGGTAAATTTGAGAACCTGGAAAAACGTGAAAAGGATACTGATTTATGGGCGCTTGGTAATGGCTACGTTTCAGTTGTTCCGATTAATGCAGATATGACAGCTTTTACAGAATTAGATAGAATAAAAGACTGGAAGGTAAAGTGGTAAGTTTTATGATTCTTTGTGTGGAGCGAAAAATTTCATTTTAGTGAAGCTATAAACCAGCTGGTTCACATCTTCAGAAAGTTTGAAGAGCAAAACTGCACCGCCATACAATACAACTATGACTGTCGATTTTACTCCAATGTCTACAAATTTATTATGGAAGTTGGGTATTAGGTAAACTATTCCCCAAACGGCTAACGTTATTAAAAGAACCCATAAACAATCAAGTGTATAGGGCTGCATTTTAAAGTTGTATTGGACAAACCAGAGGCGCAACAGGTTATATAATACAAGGCTAATCATTGCTGCTATTGAAGCACCTGTCATGCCATATATAGGTATGAATACCAGATTCATTATTACAGTTAATATAACCAGCAGCAGGGTAAACCACAGGTCGTATTTATATTTTTTTGAAGTGATGGTGATATGCCCGTTCAGTCCTGTGGCAAGGTCGAAGTATTTGCCAAGGGCAAGATATAGAAAAGCATATTTGGCTTGTGAAAACTCGGCAGGCATGAATTTGAAAATGGAATCTATATTAAGCCAAAGCCCAAGGAAAAGAATTCCACCTGTAATCATATTTATTAATGCTGATTTTTTATACAATACTTCCATAGCATTCATATCTCGCTCTTTCCAGTAGCGGGCAATTAGGGGCATAGCTATTTTTTGCAACGAACGGTAAGGGAACACCATTACAGTGGCAACATAAATAATGGTAGTATAAATACCTGCCTGACTAAGGCTGAGCTTAGAAGCTATCATTAAGGAATCAACATTATTTATGATAGATGCGCCTAAAATTGAGAGTATAGTGAAGAAGCTGTATACCATTATCATTTTGAAGAAGCGCCTGAAACGTAGGCTTTTACCGGGTGTTATGAATAATTGTTTTAAGTAAACCACATAGCCAAGTAAGAATATAGTGAGTAGGCAGTTGCATATTATATAAAGGATAACGAATTGGTGAAAGTCAACCAGCTTGAACGCATAAAGACTTACGCAAGCCGTTACCATAAGGCGGTTTACAAATTCGTTGAGCACGGTAGCAACTACAGTTTTGAGTAATGAGCGCAAGTAAGCATCAAGGAAGTTGAAGTATAATGCAGCAAGTGCAAGTGGAATGATGTAATAGTAGTAATCTATTAATAGCGGAGAGTTTTCTCCGAAGTAGTGCATTACAGCGCCACGAAAGGCAATAAAACAGGCAGATGTAATCAGGAAACCAACCATAATAATTATACCCAGCCAGAAAATAACCCCATGATGTTTTTTCTCCTTCTCGTGAAAAAACGGGAAGAAGCGCAGCAAACCACTTATCATACCCAACGCGGAAATCTGTGCATAGACAACAGAAATGTTAGTAGCTATATTTACTAAGCCTAACTGTTCGCTGGTAAGGAAGTTGGTGAAGAGAAGTATTTTATTGACATAACCTAGCGCCGCACCGGCATACGCTGCAATGGTCATTTTTATACTTTCTCTGCGGACAATCCCCATATATTACGGTAACGGATAAGGGTAACAAAAATGATAAAAACTTTGGTCTCTTAACACTATTTAACGAAGTTTATTACTTTTGCGTCGTAATGGTTTCCGATGTGTACGCAAGTGCAATAGGAATGAAAAGGGAACCGGGTGTAAGTCCCGGACAGTTCCCGCTGCTGTGAGCTCTTAAAAAGAGTTTTTGAATTCTACAGCCACTGTTAAGGCGCAACGCCGAGACGGGAAGGCTTCAAAAACGGAGTAAGTCAGAAGACCTGCCAATACAAAAGAAAATTAATAATTCAACGCTTTCGGGTAAAAAGCGAGGAATAGAAGACTATAAATAAGTTCCTCTATTCATTCAACTATCCGTTAAGCGTGTTAAAACAAACAAATGTTTAACACCTTAAAACAAATTTCAATGAAAAAAAGAGCAGCACTCTTATGGTGCATTGGCATTGCTACTCTTGCGCATGCCCAGAATTCACAACCTGACAGCCTAACACACTTGCAGGATTCACTCAGGTCGGTAACGGTTACAGCCACACGCACAAATAAAGATGTTATGGATGTGGGCCGCAGCGTAAGCGTTATTTCAGCAGAACAGATTAAGCAGGCCAATTGCGGTTCGGTAGCTGAGCTTCTTTCGGAACAGGAAGGCATTTTTATAGTGGGTACTGATCAGAACCCTGGCGCTATACAAAGCCTGTTTATGCGTGGAGCCGATAATAATAATACCACTATTATGATTGACGGTGTTCCTGTTACTGATCCGTCTACTGACCATAGTGAAATAGACCTTAATGAATTATCGCTGGCGGATGTAGACAAGATAGAGATTGTAAGAGGTTCACAAGGAACACTTTATGGGTCTTCGTCAATAGGAGGTGTTATAAATATTATTACCAAAAAGAGGTATACACCCGGGTTGCACATAACCGCTTCGGTTATGGGTGGAGAATTTGGCCCCGGAGGAGTAATTGGCGATGGCAACATACTAGCCAATTATACTTTTAAGAATGGGTTTTATGTGACAGGTGGGATACACTATGAAGCCACTAAAGGATTGAACGCGACTGTAGATACTTTAACTCATCCTAAACACTGGCAATTACCCGATAGCGATAACTATAATAAGATTGAAAAGTTCGCCAAGGTGGGTTTCGTAAATGGTAAGTGGGATATATTTGCCGAATACAGGAATATCATTCAGAACTCTGATGCTGATGGATCGGCCTTTGTGAACCTTGATAGCGCTAAGGACCATTTTGTGCGCGACTCTTATCTTGGCGGTATAACTTACAAGGTATCATCAAACTTTAACCTACAGTATACCGGTGGTTATTCACACGATTTCAGGTTGTACACGCAGGGCAGAGATACTATTGACGGCTTTGGCGATGTTTCGAAACAGAATGACTTATACATAGGTTCGCGTTTGTACCAGGATATTAAAGCCGAATACAATTATAAAAACTCTCATTTTATAATTGGTTTCAATTATACAATGGAATCTACGGATGTCATGTCAAATGACTCATCTATAAGTAGTTCATTTGGCAATGCGCTATACCAATCCTCACTCGATAGTGTTAAGCCCAAACAATCGAACACTGCCGTATATGCACAAGCCGATTTAAACGGAGGGCTTTTCTGGTCGAAACTCGATTCCCTTTCTCTGTTACTCGGCGGGCGCTATACCAATAACTCAGTTTATGGAGGTAATTTCAGTTACGATATAAACCCTTATTACCGCGTTAACAGGAATACAATGCTTTACTTGTCATATTCCACAGGTTTTACTACTCCTTCTTTATACCAGTTATATGCCCCTAATAAAGATGGTGACTTTCCATCAACATCGTTTACCCTTGGTAATTCAAAACTGACTGCGGAAACATCGAACTCAATTGAAATTGGAGTAAAACACAAGGTGTCCGACAAACTTTACTTTACCCTGGCATGGTTTAAGACAGTGGTAAATAATTATATCGATTACGTGTACCTGTGGCAGAAAAATGTGCCTACTGATTCACTTGGTTACGGAGATTTTCTTGGCGACAGGTATCTGAATGTCGGGCAGCAAACTACACAAGGTTTTGAACTGAATATTTTTGCGAAACTATCGAAGAAGCTAGATATGTCGGGCAATATAAGCCTGCTATCGAGCAAGCTGGAATACTCAAGCAGTACAGTAGATACTATCCAGACACATGGCGCGCAGGTGCAGATATTTGATGGAGGAGGGTTCCTCAATGGTACAAACCTCAGCAATACCAATGGTCTGTTACGTAGGCCAGGCTCGCTGGGCAATTTTTCAATTACCTATCGCCCGGTAAAGAAACTATCGCTTATGCTCAGGGCAAGGTATGTAGGTTCACGTTACGATGCAGAATATGTTTCAACACTAGGTCCTTACGGAGCCGATGGTTTTGTGAACATAGGCGACTATACCCTTGTCGATGCTTTTGCTTCGTATGATATTACAAAGAACCTCTTCGCTATGCTTAGGGTAGAGAATGTTTTTAACACTACTTACTACGAAATACAGGGTTATACCACTGTCGGCAGGGCAATTTATCTTAATATCAGGTATAGTTTCTAAGCAATTAATTATATTTACACAATCAAACAACGCATATGAAGACAATAATGAAGCCAAGAACAGGAGTATTAGCAATAATGATTTTACTTGCCGGAGTATGGAGACTTGCCCTTTCGGGAATACCGGCTCTTGCCGATTTCACTCCCATAGGCGCTATGGCAATTTTCGGTGGCTGCTATTATTCTGATAAGTGGAAGGCATACCTTGTGCCCCTTTTAACTCTTTGGCTTACCGATATGATATTAAACGCTTTTATGTACCATCACCCTGCTGTATTTTATAGCGGCTTTTACTGGACCTATGGCAGTTTTGCCCTTATGGTACTTGTAGGCTCGTTTATTAAGAAGGTAAATGCCGGAAACTTTATACTGGCATCTATTGTTTCAGCTTTGCTACACTACATTATAACCGATTTCGGAACATGGGTGGGAGATGGTATATACCCGCATACACAGGCTGGCTTTATTGCCTGCTACGTAGCTGCCCTGCCATTCCTGAAAAGCTTGCTCATAGGCAACCTTGTTTTCGGTGGCGCTATGTTCGGGGCTTTTGAATGGGCTCAAAGGAAGTACACCGTATTAGCTGTATAACACAATGGCTTTAAAGGCCTGCTCTTTTCTACCTGCTGCTACAAGCATGATTCAGCAGATGGGGCTTGATGAGTTTTTGTGCGGGGTAACTTTCGAATGCCATAGCGATAAGCCCAAGGTGGTACGCTCATATATTGAGGGCAACAACTACACAAGCCTCGAGATTGAAAAGATTGTTTCGGAATCGAAGCAAATGGGCAAGAGCCTCTATTATATAGATGAGGAACTACTGCAACAGATTGCACCCGATGTTATTTTTACCCAGGATGTATGCGATGTTTGCCAGATTGGCACCAGTTTTGCGGAAAGGGCAATTCATAAATTAAAGAAGCAACCGCTTGTTATACCGCTTACACCACGTAGCCTTAACGATGTGTACGATAACGCCATTACCATAGCCAAAGCATTGGGTAAGGAAGAAGCTGCCTATAAAGTTTTGGCGGTCCTTAAAAAGAGAACTGATTCGATTCTTGATACGCTGAGAAAAAATAATGCTCCCTTGAAGCGTGTAATGGTAATGGAGTGGATAGAGCCTATTTATAATTGCGGGCACTGGATTCCTTATCAAATATCACAGGCTGGTGGGGTAGATATGCTCTCGAACCCGGGCGGGTATTCCATTATAACGCCTTGGGAAAGGGTAAGGCAGTATAACCCTGAGGTGCTTGTTGTTGCTCCATGTGGTTTCGATATTCACCGCGCGGCAAAGGAAATAGATAAGCTGCAGCAATTGGATGGATGGAACGATATCGCGGCTGTAAAAAACTTTGCTGTTTATTTCGCCGATGCCGACTTGTTTACCTGCCCCAGCCTGCATTTAGTTGACGGAATAGAATTGTTGGCTTATATGTTTCACCCTACTATATTTCCCCCACAGGAAAAATTCAGGGATAAGTGTAAACAACTTTATACGGGCAAGAACTGTTCAAAGTGCGGAACGGGTTTTACATGCAGTTCTGCCAATTGCTGGTGTAGCGATATGCCCAATGTTATGCCCATGAACCCTGAAGAGGGTTGCCTTTGCCCTGATTGCCTGAAAAAAGCGATTGAATTGAAAGTCGTTAGTCATAAGGGGTAAGCCCCTGGTTGACTTTAATTTAAAATTCAACATTCAGAATTTAGCATTAGAAGCTTCACTATCTTTGCCTACATGATAGTTGTAACAGGTGCGGCGGGATTTATAGGTAGTTGTTTGGTGCGTAAGCTAAACGATGAGCGTTTTTTCGACGTCGTTGTTGTCGACGATTTTTCAAACAAGACCAAGGCCCATAACCTGGAGGGCAAGAAATTTGTACAACAGGTTCACCGCGACGATTTTGTAAACTGGCTGAAGCAGAACCACCGTTTTGTGCAGTTTGTTTTTCACATCGGCGCCCGTACCGATACTACCGAAATGAGCACCGAGGTGTTCAACAAAATGAACCTTAACTATACTAAGGATGTTTGGAAAACCTGTGTAGAGTTTGGACTGCCATTGGTATATGCGTCATCGGCTGCAACATACGGAAATGGTGAACACGGCTATGATGACGATCATAGTATAGTAGCAAAACTACATCCGCTTAACCCTTATGGTGTTTCAAAGAACGATTTTGATAAGTGGGCGCTGAAAGAAAAGCAGACTCCCTATTTCTGGGCAGGGCTTAAGTTCTTTAACGTATATGGTCCTAATGAATATCACAAGGGGCGCATGGCGTCGGTTATATTTCATGCCTATAATCAGGTAGAGCAGAATGGTGAAGTAAAGCTTTTCCGTTCCCATAACCCTGAATATAAGGACGGCGAACAGATGCGCGATTTTGTATATGTGAAGGATGTAGTAGATATCTGCTACTTCTTATTGCACCACAGGCGCGATTCAGGTATATATAATCTTGGTTCAGGTAAGGCGCGTACCTTCCATGATTTGGTGAACAATATTTTTTATGCACTCGATAAGGAAGTACGCATAAAGTTTATAGATACTCCTATAGATATACGCGATAAGTACCAATACTTCACAGAGGCGAATATGAATAAGATTCGTTCTATTGGCTACGACCAGCCTTTTCATACTCTCGAACAGGGGATTCACGATTATGTGAAGAATTACCTTGTACCGGGTAGGTATTACTAACACATAGACATTTACAAAAACTCTATAATTTACTTGGGAAAAGGGTATTATATATTGTTTTCGTGTTGCCGTATTTCTCCGTCGGTTTGTTCCTCACCCTCTACCGGCTCTATTTTTGGCTTCCTTGAAAGGAGATAAAACGGCAAGCCAATTATTAAGAGAAGAAAGACGAAGATGCACCAACCGGTTGCATTCATCCCTCTCGACTTCGCATCCTTGTATACCCAGTATGATACATAAAGTAATATGCAAAACCCTATAAGCTGTCCTATACTTTGTGCCATGATTTATTTTGTTTGATATTGTAAAAATAAAAAAGCCTCTGACAATATGGTCAAAGGCTTTTCTAAAAAATAAAATGAAATTTATTTAACTACAGTGAACTTGCCTGTCTTGATAAGGTTGCCGTTGTTATTGTAAAGCTGGTAGAAGTAAATACCATTGCTAAGTGCCTGTGTACTTAATGTATTAATGCCATCACGTACTTCGGTGCTGCTTATTTTCTGGCCGGTAATATCGAAAACAGAAAGGGTTGCACTACTGTACATGCCTGTAATGCTGAAATTAACTGTCGTTGATGCAGGGTTAGGATAAACCTGTACGCTGCTTCCGATTACCAATGGCTCATTAATTCCGGTAAGCAAGGTTACGCTGGCATCGTCGACATACAGCATACTGCCGGGTTTCGGCTTGCTGTAAAGCGATGAAGCGCTTATTTCCACTACCATAGTATCAGGTGTTGCAGTACATGCTACAGGAACATTAGCTTGCTGCCATCCTTTTCCTGCCGTAGAGGCATTGGTTTTAAATACGCCGCCACCAACCTGGGTACGTGAAGTGCCGTTCCATTTGTACAATGCTACAAGGCATTCAGCGCTATCAACTCCATTGGGAGCATATTGGTAATAGAAGCTGAGCTGGCTTATTTCTGAATTGAACGGAATACCCGATTTGAATGAAGCGCCAGAAAGAGATACGGCCAGGTTGCCTGTAATTACCATGCCCAATGTATCCTTAAAGCCATACTTTGAAATATAACTGTATGAAGTTGTAGTTAGCACTACACTTTCTATACGGGCTGAATAAGTTCCGCCATGAACAGTATCGGAGCAGCGGGTAACTGATATCGGGCTGCTTCCGACAAAAGAACTGTTAAGAACGTTAAACTCCCACCATCCTGTGGTGCCGCTGCCTTTGTTAGGGTCCATTGCCGATGCAGCCAAGCTGTTGGTTGTCCAGATTTCAAAGCCGGGGTTGTAAAGAGTGTCTTGTGCAGTGGCTACTTTTGCAGTAAACGCAAGTGCTACAGCAGATAAAATAAGTAAATGTTTTTTCATGACAAAGGGTTTAGATGATTATAATGTAGCAAATATATGAAATGCAGGAATGACAATGAATTTTTACAAACCTGTGATGTAATATGTATTTGACTGGCTGCCAAACGTTGCCAAAACTTGCCGTTTTCTGCCGTTTTCGTGCAGGCACTTTTTGTAAATGGCTGATAATAAATATTTTGTGTTTTCCGCTCATATTTCCGGCTGGCAATCTGTTAAATTTTTTAACCGACATTTTTTTTTGCCTCATTTTCAGTGACTTGCTCAAAAACCGACAGGATTATGTCGGTTTTGAAAATAGAGTAACCGACATTTTTTTTAATACATTTAACCGCAAAGAACGCAGAGTAAAATACAGCGCTAAGGGCGCAAAGAATTTCAAAGAACTTGTACAAAGTTCCGTCAGTAAAAAACAATTTAAAATAAGAATGTGGTTTTCTTTTCAACAGCCCCCTAAAACCTACCCTATAAATTAATAAGCTTTTATTCCATATTTTCCCAGGCAGATTTGCTGCCTTGTTTTATTTGCAGAATGGCATATAAAACGCCGATGCCTAATAATCCCAGTGCACTTTGCACTATACTTAAACCAATGCTTAAGTTTATTATAAACGCTATAACGTCAGTTACAATAACACCCCAGAATCCCCATTTTTTCCATTGAAAAAGCATAACTGCGAAAACGATATTTAGAATGCATAATAACCCTAATAAAGTTATCATACCGGTTGATATACCTCCAGGTAAATGCTCAGCAATCCATGATCCGCGAAGAAGGTATAAAAATGCGACCACTGAATTGAGAACTATTATAAGTACTAACCATGCGGTTACACATCCGTGCCTTTGTTTTACAGGATTAGGGTTTTCATTGAGGATGTTGTTTGTGTTTTCCATTTAGGATGTATTTAATGGTGAAATATCGGTCACGTTAACCAAAGATAGAAATTATATTTTAGGGCAGAGCGTAGCCGGTGCACACTTCTTATGGCCCCTCCTTCGGAGGGGTTGGGGAGGCTTTTATTTTATAGCTTTGTCTTATGTACGACTTACCCTACTATAAAGAAGAAGATAAGCAGGTTATTATTGAGTTTATTCATAAGCACCCTTTTGCTTTTTTAAGCGGATGCGATGAGCATAATAAACCTGTGGCTACGCAGTTGCCGGTATTTATAGAAGAGAGGAATGGCGTTCATTTTCTTACGGGACACATTATGCGTAATACCGACCATCATAAGGCGTTTATGAAGAACCCAGATGTGTTGGCCATATTTACCGGCCCGCACACTTATGTTAGCGCTACATGGTACAGCAACCCCAGCCAGGCATCGACATGGAACTATATGAGCGTGCATGCAAAAGGCAAAATAAAATTCCTTGATGAACAGGGGCTGATTGATGTGCTGAAGAAACTCAGTCTGCACTTTGAGAAAGACAGCCATAGTTCTACTACTATATTCGATAACCTGCCTGAGCAATATAAGCAGCCGCTCATGAAGGCTATTGTAGCCTTTGAAGTGGAGGTTGAGAGCATTGACCATGTTTTTAAGCTGAGCCAGGACAGGGATGAAGCCAGTTACCACAACATTATTAAAAAGCTGAGCGAACAGGGCGGTGATGGTAAAGAGATTGCCGAGATTATGCAACAGCGTATTTCGAAGGTGTTTCCCGGAAAAAAATAGTCGTAATTAATCAAAGGCCCCATAGTTTTATAAGTTCACTATATTAGTGAATTATTTAGTATATTTGTTTTAGGATATGGAACTAAAATTCAGTACGCTTGAGTTGCTTAATTATTATACCGGAAATTTTTCAGGGAAACAAAAGCTGCCGCATGATATAATAATAAGGTTTAAGGATAAGATAGACTTTATGATTACCGCGCAGAGTATTAATGACCTTTCAAGAATGCGCAGCCTGAATATTGAGAAGATTGGCAATCATTGGAGCGCAAGAGTTAATAAGCAGTACCGTATTGAATTTGATTTTATAAAACCTAACTCATTGGTAATTCTTAAAATATCGAAGCATTATGAATAAGCAAAAGACATATAAACTCACCAAGGATATACTCCCGAGCCATGCCACGCACCCTGGGGTTCTTTTATTTGATGAAATTGAATACAGGGGAATATCACAAAAGGATTTGGCTAATACCATGCACATAGCACCGACGGTATTAAATGAAATTATACACGGTAAACGTAACCTTACCGCTGAACTAGCCCTGAAACTTGAAAAGGCCCTTGATATTGACGCTATTATATGGATGCGGTTGCAGGTAAAGTTTGATATTGATACAATACGTATAAGAGAAAGAGATAAGAAGTACCGTTCGGCGCCTGTCACCTTAGCCATAGCAAGCGAGCCAAAGGCTAAGTATGCAAAATTAAAAAAGGCCAAAAGGCATTCTAGGTAAATAAGCACATTGCGCTAGCAATAGGAATTTTATTCCGTCAGTTTCTTTCTGGTTACCATTTCACTGAAACTTTTTGCCGCATTGGCAAAATCAGATGGCATTAGAATTACCGTAGTGGTATTATTGTCAACACCAATTTCCGACAACATTTGCATGCGCCTTAACTCAAGCGCAATGGGGCTGCCTTCCATTTCTTTTGCTCCCTGGGTAAGTTTTATCGATGCTTCAAGCTCGGCTTCTGCCTTAACTATACGGGCACGTTTCTCTCTTATGGCTTCTGCTTCACGAGCCATAGCTCTTTGCATGGCTTCCGGAATTTCAACGTCTTTCATCTCCACCATTTCAATTTTAATTCCCCATGGTTCGGTTGTAGTATCCACAATTTGCTGAAGTCTTTCATTTATCTGTTCCCTTTCCCGCAACACTTCATCGAGTGTATGTTGCCCGATTAAATTTCTGAGAGAAGTAACTGAAAACTGGTAAACAGCTGAATTGTATTCAGCTACTTTAATAATCGCGTTTTCAGGGTTTATTATTTTGTACCACAGAACGGCATTTACTTTTATGGTTACACTGTCTTTGGTAATGGTTTCCTGCTGTTCAAGATTTACCGTTTTGGTTCTTATATCAACCTTTTGTTGCGCTTCAATAAGCGGAATAATCCAGTAAAGGCCGGGGCCTTTGATGCCCTGAAAGCGGCCAAGCCTGAAAACTATGGCACGTTGGTATTCCTGTGCAATACGCAACCCTGTTAGTAATATTACTATGATAATTGCAATAATTGGTAGTAGTATCATTTTTATTTAATGGTTTAGTGATGTTTAATAGACGAATATGTTCTTACCAAATATAATTGAAATTTCTCTTCGCGAAGGACAAATAAAAAGCCTTTAACTATGTATTTAGCCCCATCGGGGCTATAGATTGGTAGATGTAAATGAATAATGTAAAAGCACCCGCCGACTACCAAGGTGCAATATCTGCCTTGCTGCACGGCGGGTATGTATTTGGGCTGGTGTATCTGTTTCTTGAGTTCGGCGAAGGTTGCACCTTCGTCGCTTTATAATAGTAGCTTTAAGCTACGTAAATATCGGGTCGAAGGCACAGCCGTTCGCCCAACGTTTGCGCATAAACTACGAGGAACTGGGTTTATTCCTTAAACTCTTTGGGGAACCTATTCCTATAGGAATTGTCGAGTCGTTCCATATCTTCTTTGGAAATAAATAATTCCAGTAACCCTTTTACACTTTTGTAGATTTCAGGTTTAACCCAATCGGGCATAGCCTTAAGGCTTTCGGGTTGTTGGCCTAAATGCTCATAGAAAGATACTCCTGCCGCATTCCATAAATCTTTGTCTTTTTGGGTAAAGCACCATTCAGCGAAATCGTAAAATTTTTTCAACTGGGCGATGTCGTTACTTTTATGGGCTTGCCTTGTAGCAAGCAGTATTTCATTAAAGACTGTATAAATGGAAGTATTGGGGTCCTCAAAATATTGTTTCTGTCCCGGCAGGCACTCTATTGCTATTTTTCTCCAGGCACTCATGTAGTGTAAGGTATCTAAGACAAATATACAGGAATAGTAGTTGATTTTTATTCCGGCCTTACAGGCCTTCAATTTCATTTTTATTAATAAACGATGGGCTTCACCCATCGCTGTTATATGTTGCCCTTTCAGGGCAATGATTAATGTGTTTTAGCCCCGAAGGGGTGCAATAACTTAACAAGGGGTGAATCCCCTTGCAATAAGAACACTTAAATTAAGTAAGCCCTGAAAGGGCGGAATAATTTTTAGGGTAATGGGATTACAGGTTACAAACCTGTCTTATTTATGCCCATAAGTCACAGACTTGCGGGAGCGGGGGGATACAATGAAAAAGGGCACAATAATTTGCGCCCTTAAAATACGGATAGAACAAAATGCTTTAGTCTATATCGTGGGAGAATCTAAAACCTATTCTCCTCATTGGTTCTATAGGAACAGTGCTATATTCACGCTTTTGTTCTACGTTATTTATTTGAATGTTTACTGTTATCGATAGAATAATGACGATAACAACAATAATCATTATACTCATTTTGGGAGTATTAAATAATTAATAATTAGTTGATTTTAAAAGTGGTTGAAATGAAAAATCTCAATTACGATTCTTGAAATTATATTTCCCAATTTTCAAGTCAATAAGTTTCATCGCCTCATAATTCAAGAACCTTAATGGGTCGATGACCTGTACAGTGAGGAATACGACTATTATTATAATAACATTGAAAATCATATAGACAAATGTACTAAATAGAAAAAATGAACCCCAGTAAAACTATCCCTGTTTATAAAGACTTGTTAACAATAATCCTCAACTGAATAGTGGTGTTTATTTCTACCTATACATAGGCAAAGAAAATAGATAATCTTCAATTCCTTGCCAATTAATTTTCCCATGCCATTTTTCATCATCCGACCAATACTTGTCAGATGGTCCAACATAGACCATGTTCATTAAATCGAATTGGTCGTTCTTTCCGACCATAAAATCGTTAAAGGTCAAGTTATAATATAATGTTGCCCTGCTTAAGTAGTATAATTTAAATTCATCAATTAGCTTTTGATTCGCTAGTATATCCTCATGTGAGATATCAATGTTTAGCTCTCTTCCAATTTCTTGTCTTGTATCTTTTAGGGCGGAAGTTACTAGTATATTGATGTCCTTTAATTGCTTTTTTAAAAGTAGATCTTCTCTATTTGCTTTTGTCTGTTCGTCCAAAGTTGATTTAAATTTGTCTTTCATTGATTTATAACCTTCATTAATCAACTTCTCATTATCTGCAGAGAAATCATCTTTTATTATTTTACTTAAGTAATCTTTACTTACTTGATGGTGTTTGACGTGCTTATGGTAAACTTTGGAAGATATGTATTGATAGGGTAGGTATTTTATATAATACGGTGCTAATTTTTGGATAAGTTTACACGTCTTAATAACAAGTTTTTTCCCTTCACTAGTCTTTCTCTTAGGCGTAATTAATAATTCCATTACATTAAGCGCAGTCAAGCACAATGGGAGTCCTTTAATTCTATTATAGCTATATTTTCCTTCAGCTATATTGTACCAAATATTAGTATCTGTAATTATTCTATTCATAAATCAAAAACCCCCGCTGTTTCCAACGAGGGCCTATATGGTTAAATGTTTTTACCTTTTAGTTAAGTATAATTTTTTTTGTTTGCAAGTTCTTTAGTTATATCTATATAATGCTCGCCCTTAGTTTCCGGGCTTTCTTTGTTATTTGCAAGAACCAGCTGCTGGCGGAGCTTTAGGCTCGCAATGCGCATGGCCTCTAAATATAATTCAAGCTGTGTTTTTCTCATTTTAGTTGAGATTAAAACCCCCGCCTTTTACAGCGAGGGCTTTTGTAGTTCATCGTTCATCGTTTAGGGTGAAGCGTGCTTTGCTCTGCTTCACTCTTACTTTTTGTCGTTCGGCACTTCTTCAAAGTCCACATCCTTCACTTCATCGTCTTTTTTGCCTTCGGTGCCTGGGTTAGCGTTTGCATTTGCGCCCGGTTGTTCCGAAGCTCCGCCGTTCTTTTCCTGTGCAGCCTTGTACATTTCTTCCGATGCAGCCTGCCATGCAGTGTTAAGGGTAGCAGTTGTGGCCTCTATTTTAGCCATGTCTTTTTCTTTATGCGCGTCTTTCAAATCGCTGAGGGCTTTCAATATGGCTTCTTTCTTCTCTTTCGGAAGTTTTTCGCCATAATCTTTCATTCCCTTCTCAGTCTGGAAGATAAGTGCATCAGCAGCATTGAACTTGTCAATGTCTTCTTTTGCTTTCTTATCAGCTTCAGCATTTGCCTGTGCTTCTTCCTTCATACGCTTTACTTCAGCATCGCTCAATCCGCTGCTCGATTCTATGCGTATGTGTTGGCTCTTGCCGGTTGCTTTATCTTTTGCCGACACATTCAGTATACCGTTGGCATCAATATCGAATGTTACTTCAATTTGAGGTATGCCGCGTGGTGATGGCGGAATGCTATCAAGGATAAAGCGGCCCAGTGTGCGGTTATCTTTTGCCATAGGGCGCTCGCCTTGCACAATGTGTATTTCCACGCTGGGTTGGTTGTCCGCCGCAGTCGAGAATGTTTCCGATTTGCGTGTAGGTATGGTAGTGTTGCTTTCAATAAGCTTGGTAGCTACACCGCCTAAAGTTTCAATACCCAGTGAAAGAGGAGTTACGTCGAGCAGGAGAACGTCTTTTATTTCGCCTGTAAGAACGGCGCCCTGTACTGCTGCACCCACTGCCACGGCTTCGTCGGGGTTAACACCTTTTGAAGGCACCTTGCCGAAGTATTTTTCTACTAAGGCTTGTATGGCAGGTATGCGGGTTGAACCACCCACTAAAATCACTTCATCAATTTCCGATACTTTAACACCGGCATCTTCCACTGCCTTTTGGCAAGGAGGTAAGCAGGCCTGTATAAGCTTATCGCACAGTTGTTCGAATTTAGCCCTTGTTAAGGTTTTAACCAGGTGCTTGGGTATACCGTCGACCGGCATAATATAAGGCAGGTTAATTTCGGTAGAAGCAGAACTTGAAAGTTCAATCTTTGCTTTTTCGGCAGCTTCTTTTAAACGTTGAAGCGCCATAGGGTCCTTGCGCAGGTCGAGGCCTTCATCTTTCTTAAACTCATCGGCCAGCCAGTCAACTACTGCCTGGTCAAAGTCGTCGCCGCCAAGGTGTGTGTTACCGTTGGTCGATTTTACTTCAAATACGCCTTCACCCAGTTCAAGTATCGATATATCAAATGTACCGCCGCCTAAGTCGAACACTGCAATTTTCATATTCTTATGCTTTTTGTCTAAGCCATAAGCCAATGCAGCTGCGGTAGGTTCATTAATTATACGGCGCACCTTTAAGCCTGCAATTTCGCCTGCTTCTTTGGTGGCCTGGCGCTGCGCGTCGTTAAAATACGCGGGTACGGTAATAACCGCTTCGGTTACTTCATGCCCAAGGTAATCTTCAGCTGTTTTCTTCATTTTCTGAAGTATCATAGCCGATATTTCCTGTGGGGTATATTTACGGTCGTCTATCTGTACACGCGGGGTATTGTTTTCGTTTACCACGGCATAGGGAACCCTCTTCATTTCGTCGGTTACCTCACCGAAGTTATGGCCCATAAACCTTTTGATAGAGTAAACGGTCTTTTTGGCGTTGGTAATGGCCTGGCGTTTTGCCGGGTCGCCGACTTTTCTTTCGCCGTTTTCAACGAAAGCAACGATAGAGGGGGTTGTGCGCCTGCCCTCGCTGTTGGCTATTACTACAGGCTCGCTGCCTTCCATAACTGCCACGCAAGAGTTGGTTGTTCCTAGGTCTATTCCAATGATTTTGCTCATTTTCTTTTAGTTTTAAAGTTTATAAAGTTCGTTTTCTCAGTTTGTAAAGTTTATCAAGTTCTTAAAGTTTATAAAGTTTGCTGGACTTTTAGCTTTATAACTTTATGAACTTTCAACTGAATACTTATCAATAACTATGCCAATGCCATGCCACCCCTTTATAATGTAATTATGGCAGACGGTATGACAGGGGTATGACAGGGCTATTATAGGTATTGCCCCAAACCCCTAAAGGGGCTTTGAACTGTAACCTCACCCATGCCCTCTCCTGTATGGAAAGGGATTAAAGACCCTTTAGGGGTTTGGGGCTAAAAGAAAGGGGATAAAGGGGGGCTAAACACCCATAAACCTCTGATTTTTAGGGACAGAAAATCGGTATAAAATAGGGGTAAAAGGAATAAATTTGCACCCTATTTAAAGCGATGCTCCTTTTGAGTTTAATTAAGCGCCTTGGCGATCTGGGTATAAGGAAAGAATACCTGCCCTGGGAAAGGTATGTTACCCGTGTGCTTAATTATATGACGTTGGCTTCTATATCTGCTCCGCTAACCATAGTTTTAATTTACATATTCTTTGGCAAGTACGAACTGGTTGAAATGCACCTTATAGCCCTTATTATTCTCCCCATAATATTTATACTTAACGTGCGCTTAAACTACTTATGGGGGCTTTATTCCTTTTTTATAATAGTAGCAGGGTTTATGTTTTTCTTTTTTCAACAATTGGGTAATAGCAGCAAGACATACCTTTATATAGTCCCTTTTGTTATTGGCTTGCTTATGCTGGTTAACCGCCCCGAATTAAAAAAGCATATGGCTATTCTTACCGTTCTTTTTGTTGCTTTTATTGGTACGTATGTTTTTGGTTATTTTCATAATTGGTTCGCTGATAGTCTTCCTCCTGCAACACTAACTATTACGCGTATTATTAATATTTCATGCAGTTCGGCCCTTACCATTGCCCTTACCTTAATTCTTATGCAGCAAAATTTGCGGCAGGAACACGAACTGAAAGAACTGATAAAGCAGAAAGAAACCTTACTGTCGGAGGTGCACCACAGGGTAAAAAACAATATGGCCATTATTTCAAGCCTGCTCAATTTGCGTTTGGAAGAAACCAATTCGGATGAAACGCGTGAGGCGCTTGAAGACACCAAGAACAAAATTTATTCCATGGCCCTGATACATAAGAAAGTGTATGGCGGCAAAACCATGCAGGATGTCGACTTCCAGGAATATGTATCGGAACTGGCGGGCGACCTGGTAGGTTTATATAGCCGTAACCGCGATATAAAACTGGATGTTGATGCCCGAGATTGTATTCTGCAACTTGATACCGCTATTCCGTGCGGCTTTATAATAAATGAGCTGATTACAAACTCATGCAAATATGCTTACCGGCATGGAAAGGAACTGGAGCTAAAGGTGAATATGAAACATAATGGCAATTATTTCGACCTGACTGTTACCGATAACGGTCCCTGTTTCGACTTTGAAATACTGAAAGCCAAAAATACCCTTGGCATGAACCTGATAGACATGCTGAATAACCAACTCGATGCCACTTATTCGTTCCGTAAAGACAATGGCCTTGTGTATGAAATGAAATTTGCGGTGGCGTAATAGATGCCCCCTTATAGGGTAATAATGAACAACGAATATTGAATGATGAATGTCGAAGTATTAAGAATACTTCAAAAATCTTAATTCATAAATCCTAAATCTTAAATCCCGTTTAGTGATGGTAGGGTTCCCCTTTCAAGATTGTCATGGCCCGGTAAAGCTGTTCTAAAAAAAACAACCTTGCCATTTGATGGTTGAAGGTAAGCTTCGATAAAGAGATCTTCTGGTTGGCCCGTTGGTAAACTTCAGGGGCAAAGCCAAAAGCGCCTCCTATTAAAAAAAACATTTTTTTACCTGGCATATTAAGGTATTTCTGCATCTGGTTGGCCAGTTCCGGTGAGGTAAATTCTTTGCCTTTATCGTCCAGTAGTATAAGTAGGTCAGCAGAATCAATCTTTTTTAGTATTTCTTTGGCCTCGGCCTGCATAATGGCTTCTTTGCTCTGGCCTTTTTTCTTTAAAGAAGGAATAAGCATGGTATCGAATGAAAGATAGTGCTGCAGCCGTTTTTCATACAGGGAAAAACCCTCTGCCAGGTACTTATCTTCATGGTCACCAATGGTTAGTAGCGTTACTTTCATCAGATATCAGTATTTTTGGCAAATATATGGCATCTGTTAAAGACATATTCCACACGGCAGAGTTTAACAAGAAACTCGATGAGTTTATTGAATTCGCCCTGCAGGAAGACATAGGCGAGTGCGACCACACTTCTTTTGCTACCGTTCTGGCCACTACACAAGGAGAGGGTAGGTTGCTGGTGAAAGATAATGGAGTGATTGCCGGCATTGAAGTGGCTCAACGCATTTTTAAAAAGATAGATAACACCATTAAGGTACAGGTAAAGATTAAAGATGGGGCAAAAGTCAAAAGAGGCGATATAGCTTTTATTGTAAAAGGCCCAGCAAGGTCGCTGCTGACAGGTGAAAGGCTGGTGCTGAATTGTATGCAGCGCATGAGTGGTGTGGCTACCCAGGCCAATGAACTGATGCAGCTTTGTAAAGGCACCGATGCCAAAGTACTCGACACCCGCAAAACCACACCCGGTATACGCCTGCTTGAAAAATGGGCTGTACATTTAGGCGGTGCTACTAACCACCGATGGGGATTGTACGACATGATATTGATAAAAGACAACCATATAGAATGTGCTGGCGGAGTTAAGCAGGCTATTGAGTCGACCCTTGCATATTTAAAACAGAATAAGAAAAAACTCGCCATAGAAATTGAGGCATCGAGCATTAAGCAATTGAAAGAAATACTGGCAACGGGCGGGGTGCAACGTATATTGCTCGATAATTTCACGCCTATGGAACTGGTTAAGGCCATACGGCTGATTAACGGAAAATATGAAACCGAGGCATCGGGTGGTATAACCCGCGAAAACCTTGGCGATTTTGCCCATTCGGGGATAAATTATATTTCGGTAGGTGCGCTTACCCATAGTGTTAAAAGCCTCGATATGAGCTTAAAGATTTTCCCGGTGGCATGAGTGGAATAATTTTCAGAGTACCAACTGATGCTGAATTCACGGAAGTAAAAAAGTACGTAGAAGCATTCTGGCTCGATAATGAGAATATGCTTAAGGAGCAATTCAGGATTTTGCTTGACGATGGAAAGCTTGTGGCCTTTGGCAGACTGAGAAAAAACAGCGATGCTATTGAGTTATGTTCTCTTGGCGTGCTTGAAGAATATCGGCATAAGGGCATGGGCAGTACTATGGTAAAACATTTGCTCGATATTGCCGGCGCCGATGTTTATGTGGTTTGTGTTATACCCGGCTTTTTTAATAAGCAGGGCTTTGTACCTGTAACTGATTTCCCAGCCTCCATACAAAAGAAACGCGACCTATGCGTGAACCACTACCATGTGGGTATACCCTATGATGTAATGAAATATACTAATAAAGCCTAAGCTTTCTCCCACCACTGGCGGAGCTTCATGTAAACAAAACCCAGTCCTAAAGCCACCAGCGAGCCATATAGCACTTCTCCTGTGCGGCTAAGAGCAGTGGTAAATGCTCCTTTCAATAGTGCATTTTGAAATATGGCAGGGGCTATTACTATCACCACAGTTACAGGCGCAAGTTTCCAACTCGATGGGTATTTTTTGAATGATGTACTTATTATTACCGAAATCACTATGCCTGTCATTAGTGCCCAAACGCTTACGCCAATCAAGTAAAGGCAAATAAGCCCTAATGCACAGCCTACAGTGGTGTTAATCAGCCGCGAAATGGCGTTGGTCCTCAGTATTACAAAATCAGGGTCGGAGACAATAATTACAGAAATAAGCGCCCATACCTTGCTTTTATCGTTTATAGCATAAAGCGACCACCAGGCAATGGCGCAGCCCAGCATTATACGCAATGCAAACGAAAACGACTGAATGCGAAAGGAAAAGTATTTCATAGGGTAAAATTAAAGTTTTCAAAGTATATTTGTATGTATGAAAAACCCCTTTTCAAGATATTGCCATATCCTGTTTTTTTTCTCAATACTTTTTACAGCCCAGGGCCAACAGCCTTATTTTAAAATTGATACACTTACTTTAAAACCTGAGGGGTTGTCCTTCCCCATTCTTAATAATGCGGCAGATAGTTCAGCCTGCAGAAAAATAAACCATGTCCTGCAGCTTTCAGAATTGCATTTACTTTTCGGCCAGCAAAAGAAAAATGCATTTGAGAAGATTACCAGCAAGAAGGCGAACCATTACGTGTCGGGCATGTCATTTAAGATAGCCACCAATAATAGCAGGATGTTTTCTGTTTCATTTTCTGAATCGGGTGATCCGATTGTGGAGTGGTGGAGTACTTATTACAATTTTAATTCAGTAAATGGAAGCACAATTACCTTAAGTAATTTATTTAATGTGAAAGGCTACGCAGATTTCAAGAAAATGGTAAATGAACAGCGGACGAGCCAGTTATTGAAGTTCCTTAATTCCGGAAAGGATTTTATCGTGGTTAATTATAAGCAACAGTTACTGGATAATTTCCAAAAAGATGACCTCAGCCATTTTATTATGAAAGATAGCTCGGTGGTTATATATCTGAATGGAATGAGCGTTAATAAATATGATTTCCTCTACCTGAAGAATAATATAGTAGGTATAATTAACCTTTCGGAGTTCAGGAATCTTTTGAATGAGTATGGCAAATCACTCTTCGGAATAATAGAAGGAAAGTAATTGTTAACGTTGTTATTAAGATTTCAAAAGAAGTCCGTCTTTTAATAGAGATTCAGAGGGGTATCTTCCTATATTTGTTTCATGCTTCGCGCTTTACATATCCGTAATTATGCCCTGATTGACACTATTGATGTGGCATTTCCCGATAATATGGCCATTATTACGGGCGAAACGGGTGCGGGTAAGTCTATTTTACTGGGCGCCCTGTTTCTATTGCTTGGCCAGCGTGCCGAAGCTGAGCTGGTGAACGACAAAACCAAGAAATGTATTGTAGAAGGCGAGTTTGTAAGCAAGCACCCCGAAATAAAGAACTTCTTTACTCAAAACGACCTTGATTACTCACACGAGATATTAATCAGGCGTGAAGTATCGCCCGAGGGCAAATCAAGGGCATTTATTAATGATACCCCCGTTACGCTTACGCAGATAAAAGCGCTTGCTTCAAAACTTATCGATATTCATTCCCAGCACGAAAACCTATTGCTGAATGAATCGGGTTTCCAGCTATCTGTAGTTGATGCCTATGCTGCCCACCAGGTGTTGTTAGATGATTATAAAAAGCAGTTTACACGATACAAGACCATAAGCAAAGAATTGGAATTTCTGATTATTCGTGAGAGTGAAGCTAATAAGGAAAGAGATTATTTAGAGTTCCAGGTAAATGAATTGGTTGAGGCTAAAGTTGAAGCAGGAGAGGAGAAAAAAATTGAAGAGGAACTCGACCTGTTGAGCCATGCCGAGACTATTAAGTCAGCTTTGTTATCTTCTTCCGATATACTTATGGCGGGGGATGGTAATGTGGTTGCTGCATTGATAGAAGCAAGGAATAAGCTTAACAGTGTAGCGAATTATAATGCAGCTCTTGCCGAATTAGTGCAACGAATCAATGCCTCCATTGTTGAATTAAAAGATGTATCAGCCGAGGTAGAAAACCTTGAAGAGAAAATAAGCCACGACCCGCAAAAGGCCAGTACATTATCTGAAAGGCTCGATGTTATTTTGCGCCTTACCCAAAAGCATAGGGTAAATACCGCTGAAGAGCTACTTAAAATACAGGAAGAGTTAAGCGGAAAGCTTGATAACATATCAACCCTTGAAAGCCAGATAGAACACTTACAGAAAGAGAAAGATGCTTTGCAAGCAGCATTGAATAAAATGGCTGCCCGCTTAAATGCAGGAAGAAAGAAAGTGGTGGGTAAACTGGAAGATGATATAATGAAACACCTAGGCGATTTGGGTATGCCTAATGCAAGGTTTAAAATAGATTTACAGCCTTTAGCTGAGTTGTCGTCTACAGGTACAGACGGGGTACAGTTTATGTTCTCGGCTAATAAGGGAAAAGACCTTAGGGAAGTTGAGAAAGTGGCATCGGGTGGTGAGTTATCGCGTTTAATGTTGGTTATAAAAGCCCTGGTTGCACAGCTAACCGATATGCCAACCATTATATTCGATGAAATAGATACAGGTGTATCAGGCCAGGTAGCAGGGCAGGTTGCTGAACTGGTATTGAAAATAAGTTCAAGCATGCAGGTAATTATGATTACCCACCTGCCGCAGATTGCCAGCCGTGGTAATACTCATTTTATGGTGTATAAAGAGGATAAAAAGGATAAAACGGTTACGCGCATAAAGCAGTTATCAAACGAAGAGCGGGTAGAAGAAATAGCCCGTATGATAAGCATGGGCAAACCGGGAAGTTCTGCCATTAAAACGGCTACAGAGTTGCTGCAAAAATAGGGGCGGGGCTTTAATTCTGTTATATTTGCCTCTATTAAATCCATAATCTATGTCGCACAATTTGTTAAAAGGTAAAAGGGGCATTATATCAGGCGCCCTCGATTCTAATTCTATAGCATGGAAGGTAGCTGAAAAGGCTCACGCTGAAGGCGCAACCTTCACGCTTACCAATGCACCCATAGCTTTGCGTATGGGCGAAATAAAGAAACTGGCCGAGGCTACCAAATCGGAACTTATACCCGCAGATGCCACCAATGTAGATGAACTGACCGTGCTTTTCCAGAAATCGCAGGAGGTGCTGGGTGGAAAGATTGACTTTGTATTACATTCTATTGGTATGTCACCCAATGTGCGCAAAAATATTCCATACGATGCCCTTAACTATGAATTTTATGCCAAAAGCCTCGATATATCGGCTATGTCGTTGCATAAAATGCTGGCAACAGCAAAAAAACTCGATGCCATTAATGAATGGGGCAGTGTAGTGGCCCTTTCTTACATAGCTGCTCAACGCGCATATCCTTTCTATAACGATATGGCCGAGGCAAAAGCCATGCTCGAATCTATTGTACGCAGCTTTGGCTATCATTATGGCAAAGAGAAGAAAGTCAGGGTAAACAGCATATCGCAGTCACCTACCAAAACTACGGCAGGTAGCGGTATAAAAGGCTTTGAAGATTTTTACAATTTTGCTAATGCTATATCTCCGTTGGGCAATGCCAGCGCCGAATCATGCGCTGACTATTGTATTACCTTATTCTCCGACTATACCCGTATGGTAACCATGCAGAACCTGTATAACGATGGTGGTTATTCTACCACAGGTGTTAGTATGGAAGTAATGTTGGGCAATACAGCGAAATAAATAGCGGTTTCCACCGTTTTAACTGAATGAAGTGTAAATACATTATAACGCTGCTCTTTTTTATTGGGATATTATTCCCTGCCACTTTAAATGCCCAGGATGTGATTAATGAAACTCCGGGAGGTAATGGTGTTACTAAACCGGAGCCATTTTACAGATTTGGTGTGGAGGGCGGGATACAGATTTCTTACCCGGAAAGGGATGGGGCTTTTAAGACCAATTTTGTAGGTATTTATTCTTTTGACGGAGGGCTTACAGTTTCTGTAACAAAACGATTTTATACAGGTATAGATTTACGTTTTTGCCAGTTTGCTACAGGGGTTAACCCTAAATACGATACTATTAAAACCCAGATGATTTGTTATATGGGCGGCCTTAAACTGGGTTACCATAGCTCTATGGCAGAGAACTTTATGTTTAACGGGACATTGTCATTAGGTGAAGGATATGTAATGTTTAATGGTGTACCTGCAGACGCTCCTAAAACCGGGTATAACCAGCAAAGTGGGTATTTTAATGTTTCGGTGATGGAGCTTTATAACGCATTTGAAGGAGCGTATATAGGCTTTGAAATATCATTCACATATTTAAATTATAATCTTAACCCTAATAGTATAGGGTTCCAGAATTATTATAATTATAACAATTCTGACGTGCAAGGCGCTACACGTTTTATATCCTGGGGTTTTGAAGTGCATTATTGCCTCGGGAAAAAGAAAAAATAATTGATG
>Ga0206836_10029_pt1 | contig 44369 bp, 37 predicted proteins | sample Alteio_BWOrgCont_28_FD_152871 | JGI IMG/M metagenome (GOLD analysis project Ga0206836, IMG submission 152871) | Enriched cells from forest soil in Barre Woods Harvard Forest LTER site, Petersham, Massachusetts, United States -... | ecosystem: Environmental > Terrestrial > Soil > Temperate forest >...
AACGTCGTGGCGGAGTTTGCCGGAGTGGCATCGGCGGTGGAAATATTCGGGATCAGCCGGTACATCGCGGTGCCGCTGGCGGCGCTGGTGGTGTGGATTCTGGTCCTGCGGGGAACCTACCGGCAGGTGGAGAAGATTTTTCTGGCGCTGTGCTCGTTTTATCTGGCGTACGCGTTTTCCGCCTTTCTGGCGCACCCGGATTGGCTGGATGCGGCGCGTCACACGGTGATTCCGACGATCCAGTTCAATACCGGCTATCTGCTGATGATGACCGCTCTGGTGGGTACCACGATTGCTCCGTGGCAATTCTTTTACATGCAGGCAAGCTTTGTGGAGAAGCGCGTGGGCCCGCGGCAATATCCGCAGGCTCGCGCCGACGTGATTGCCGGCAGCGTGAGCTGCATGGTCATTGTGTTCTTCATCATCGTGTGCACGGCGGCAACGCTGTATACGTCCGGCCATCGCAATATCGCCGACGCCGCCGAAGCGGCGCGCGCCCTGGTGCCTTTGGCGGGACGCTGGGCCTCGCTGCTGTTTGCTTTCGGCCTCTTGAACGCGTCGCTTTTCGCCGCGTCCATCCTGCCCCTTTCGACGGCGCACGTGATTTGCGAGGGACTGGGATTCGAGGCGGGGATCGATCACAAGTTCAAGGACGCTCCGATTTTCTACTGGCTGTACACGATCCTCATCGTGGTGGGCGGAGGACTGATTCTGATTCCGCGCGCCCCGCTCTGGCGCATTCTGGTGCTCTCGCAGGTGGCCAACGGCGTGTGGCTGCCGATTGTGCTGATTTTCATGATTCTGCTGATCAACCGGAGGGACTTGATGGGCGACCAGGTGAATAGCCCCACCTTCAACGTGATCGCTTGGGTGACCAGCATAGCCATGATTGCATTGACGCTGGTGCTGATCTATTTCGCCGTGTTCCATCCCTCGGCGGCCACCGTCGGGTTGTAACTTCGGCGGGCGGCGAGTTGCGCGGGGTAGGGGGCTGTGCTAACTTTGCGGTGTAAAGAACCCGGCCTGTGTTCCCCGCAGTTTGTTATGTCGCCGAGCCTGCTCGGCAATATCGGAACCTAAAGAGTGCAGCCACCGAAGTTACTCGAACTGGCCAGCCGCGAAGAGGCCCGCCTGCTGGAATGCCTCGATGCGCAGAGGTTGCCGCGGCACATCGCCGTCATCATGGACGGCAATGGCCGCTGGGCGCAACGCCGGCATCTGCCGCGCGTGGCCGGTCACCGCGCCGGAGTGGAATCGGCGAGGATCATCATCGAGACCTGCGCGCGGCTGGATATTCCGGCGCTTACGCTTTATGCGTTTTCCATGGAGAATTGGCGCCGGCCCAAAGCGGAAATCGATTTTCTGATGCGGCTGCTGCGTCAATACCTGCGCAAGGAACTTCCCGCCATACATCGCAATAACATCCGCTTGCAGATTATCGGCCGCACCGATCAATTGCCGCAGGAGGTGCAGGAGGACATGGCCAAAGGCGTGGCGCTGACGGCGGCGAACTCCGGCATGGCCCTGACGGTGGCCCTGAATTATGGCGGGCGCGCGGAATTGGTCGACGCCTTTAACGCCATCCTCGACCGCTATCGCAAGATCAGCGCCAACGGCAACGGCGCGTTGGCGAACTTTCGGGTCGACGAAGAGATGATCGCCGAGAATCTCTACACCGCCGGCCTGCCCGATCCCGATTTGCTCATCCGCACCAGCGGGGAGATGCGCGTCAGCAACTTCCTCCTGTGGCAGATCGCCTACGCGGAAATCTACGTTACCGAGACGCTTTGGCCCGATTTTCGGCGCGAGGAACTCTACACCGCGCTGGCGGACTATCAGAAACGCGAGCGGCGCTATGGCGGATTGGCCGCGGAGCGTCCGGAAGTTCCGGCCTTGCAGCCGGAATGAACTTCCCCAAAAAAAAGATCGCAGCGGTAAGCTCGAGCCTTGAAGCGAAGCCTGGGTCGGGCCCTGGGTCTGGAACGTTCGCGCGTGTTTTCACGGCGGCGATACTGATCCCGGCCGTGGTGGCTTTGGTATGGTGGGGTCCGTCGTCGGTGATCGCGGCGATAGGCGGGGTCGTCGCCCTGCTGGCGTTGGTTGAGTTCTTTTCCCTGGGAGAGCACCTGAGTCTGCACGCGTATCGAGCGTGGACAGGCATCTGCGCGCTGGGAATTTTCTATCAGCAATGGGCCGCGACCACGGCGGAGACGCACGAAGTGGGCCAGGGAGTGCAGATCACGCAAATTTCGGGAGTTCCGGAACTGCCGCTCGATCTGGTGCTTTTTATCTTCGTACTCGGGTGTGCGGCGATCGTTTTCGTATCGCGGCGGCCACTGGCGGAAACCCTGGGAGATATCGGAATCAGCGCCGCCGGTCTTTTGGTGATTGCTTTGCCGCTGAGCTCGGTGGTGCGTATTCAAGCGGTAGATGCGATCGGGCCGAAGCTGTTGCTGTTCACCCTGGTACTGGTTTGGGCGGGAGACACGCTGGGCTACTTTGTGGGGCGTTCGTTTGGCCGTATACCCATGGCTCTGCAGTTGAGCCCCAAGAAAACGTGGGAGGGCGCCGCGGCAAACCTACTTGGCTCAGCGCTTGTGGGGGTCGTCTTTTACCGCTGGCTGAATATTGACGCGTTCTCAGCCGTCCTGATGGCTTGCCTGGCGAACGCCGCAGGGCAGGCCGGCGACCTGCTGGAGTCGGCTTACAAACGCGGCGCGGGAGTTAAGGATTCGGGGACGCTGCTGCCGGGACACGGTGGCGTTCTCGATCGCATCGACGCTTTGATTCTGGCCGCGCCGGTGGTCTGGTACTATTTTCATTTCCTGCTGGCCTCGCGGTTCTAAGCGCGAGAGACTCGGCGAAGATCCTCTTTCATGAAAACACTGGCCATACTCGGTTCTACCGGCTCGATCGGCCGCCAGACTCTTCAGGTGGTGGAGTCGATGCCGGAGAAGTTTCGCGTGGTGGCGTTGGCGGCGGGCGCGAATCTCGAGGAGCTTGCCGGACAGATCGCGCGGCACCGGCCGCAGCTTGTCTCCGTGGCCGATGCGGCAAAAGCGGCGGAGTTGCTGGAGCGATTGACGCAAGCGGCAAACGGCGCCGGGTTGCCTGAGATCGAGCACGGCAGGGAAGGCCTGCTGAGCGTGGCCACGCATCCAGAAGCGGATACGGTTGTGTCCGCGGCGGTGGGCGTGGTGGGCCTGGAAGCGACCTACGCGGCGGTGAAGGCTGGGAAGCGGGTGGCTTTGTCGAACAAGGAAGTTTTGGTGGCGGCGGGCGAACTGGTGATGGCTGCGGCGAAGGCCAAAGGCGTGGAACTGCTGCCTGTGGATAGCGAGCACAACGCCATCCACCAATGCCTGCGCGCGGGTCGCGCGAGCGAAGTGCGGCGGCTGATCCTGACGGCCTCCGGCGGCCCGTTCCGGCGAACTCCGCTCGCGCAGATGGCGCAAGCGACTCCGGAACAGGCGCTGGCCCATCCCAACTGGCGCATGGGGAAGCGCATTACCATCGATTCGGCGACGCTGGTGAACAAAGGGTTCGAGGTGATCGAGGCACGCTGGTTGTTTGGGGTCGAGCCGAAGCAGATCGAGGTGGTGATTCATCCGCAGTCCACGATTCACTCCATGGTCGAGTACGTGGATGGTTCTATATTGGCGCAACTCGGCCCAACGGACATGCGCATGCCCATCCGTTATGCGCTAACCTATCCGGAGCGCGAAGGGTCAAATGGAGTGGAGCTGAACTGGGACGCTCTGCGCCGGCTGGATTTCGAGAAGGTACCGCCGCGGAAGTTTCCCTGCCTGCGGCTGGCCCGCCGGGCGCTGGAAGAGGGCGGAGCGCAGACCTGCGCGTTGAATGCCGCGGACGAAATCGCGGTGGAGGCGTTCCTGGAGCGGCGGTTGCCGTTTTCGGGAATCGCGCGGGTGATCGAAGGCGTTCTCGACGAGATGCCCAAGGTGGCGCTAGGGTCGATTGACGATGTGCTGGCGGCGGATGGCGAAGCGCGACGGCTGGCGCGGCTGGAAGTGGAATCGGTGGCCGAATCCAGCGAGAAGACCAGCGTGCGCGTTTCGGAGATTGATCGAGTACAATAAACAGAATTGAGGAAATTTCTGCCGTGCTAACGGGAATCATAGCGGTTGCGATTGGCTTGGGCGTCATGGTGTTAGTCCATGAGTGGGGACACTTCGTCGTGGCCCGGCTGTTTGGGGTGCGCGTGGAGGTCTTCTCGATTGGTTTCGGGCTGCGTCTGTTTGGCGTGCGGCGCGGGCCGACGGACTATCGCATCAGCGCGCTGCCACTGGGCGGATACGTGCGCATGGCCGGCGACAATCCGGCGGAAGAGCGCCGTGGCGATCCCGATGAGTTTCTTTCCAAGCCGCGCTGGCAGCGCTGTTTGATCGCGCTGGCCGGACCGACGACGAATTTCCTGATGGCCGTGGTGCTCACCGCGGCGCTCTTTGTGCACGGCGGCGAGCAGCCTTCGTATGCGGATAAGCCCGTGGCGATCGCGGGGGTGGTGAAGGGCTCTCCGGCGGAGAAGGCCGGAATCCAGGCGGGCGATCGCATTGTCGGGTTCGACGGAGTGAACAATCCGACGTGGGACCGCGTGGCGCTGGAGTTGGCGCTTTCCGCGCCCGGGCACTCCTTGCCGGTGAAGATCGACCGCAACGGCCAGCTGATCACCACCAGCGTGCAAAGCGAACCGCAGCCCTTCAACGCGCTGGGGTATCCCGCCGAGCCCGTGGTGGTTGGCGCCGTGGCTCCGAACCTGCCCGCGCTGCACGCGGGTTTGAAAGAAGGCGACGTCATCGCCGCCGCGAATGGGCAGCACTTGGATGCGCCTTCGCAGTTTTCCAGCCTCGTGCAGGATAACGGCGGAAAGCCTATGACGCTGGACATATTGCGGAATGGGCAGCCGCTGACTTTGCAATTGACTCCGATGTGGGGCGATCCCGGCGACGGGATGCCACGGTGGGAGATCGGCATCACCTTCCGCTTCGTCACGTCTCCGAAGCGCTATTCGCCGCCCGCGGCGCTGGTGAAGGCCACGCAATTTCACATCGTGCTGGCCAACAAGCTGATTTACCTGGTGGGGCAACTCTTCACCGGCAAGGTTTCGCTGAAGCAAGTGCAAGGGCCGCTGGGCATCGTGCAGGAATCGAGCCGCGCCGCCAAGCGAGGCTTTGGCGACTTGATCAGCCTGATGGCGCTGGTGAGCCTGAACCTGGGGATTTTGAATCTGCTCCCAATCCCCATCCTCGATGGCGGACATATTTTAATGTTGGGGATCGAGGGGCTGCTGCGTCACGACCTGAGCCTGAAGATCAAGGAACGCTTTGTCACAGTGGGGATGGTCTTTCTCCTGCTGATTTTCCTGATCGTGATGTATAACGATGTGCTGCGGCTTTTCCCCGGTCACTGAGTCACGTTCTATGGCTTCCACGGATACTCATCGGCGGGTCTCTTCCGGAGAGCGGCTGAACGCTCACGAGCCCGGAAGATTGCGCAGCGCGCTTTCGCGCCGGGGCGTGCGGCTCACGCGGCAGCGGTGCGTTCTGCTGGACATCATGGACCAGGCCGAACAGCACCTCACCGCCGATTCGCTGCTGGAGCGCGCGCAAAAGGTGGATCCGCGGGTGCATCGCGTGACCGTCTATCGCACGCTCGAAATGCTCAAGAGCCACGGCCTCCTGGATGAGCTCGACCTGCTGCACATTCACGGACACCGGCACTATTACGAGAGCCACGGGCCGCGTGATCATATTCACGTGGCTTGCCTGCGCTGCGGCAAAGTGCGCGAAGTGGAGAGCGAGCTTTTCGAGCAGCTCAAGCGGCAGGTGGAGCGCGATACGGGCATCGGCATCACCGTGGCGCGCGTGGAGATCGGCGGCTATTGCGACGGTTGTCGCCCGAAGACGCCGACGTCCGGGATTTCCTCTTAGACTTCTTCGGCGCAGTCCTTCCTAGAAACACGGTTGTTATCGGAGACTGGCCCACGCTGAAATCCCACTGTATGAGAACACCGTTTCTCAGGACTTGACCGAAGTAGCCACCTCAGGGCGGATGTATACTCGTAAAAAAGAATGCCCGGCCACAAATTCAGACGCGAAATCGAAAACGAGCTGTCCTTTCTGTTCACGGACTTCGGCGCGCATTTCATACCTGAGGAGTCTGTAGACAGCCGATTCACGACTGCAACCTTGGCAACTCACAATCTGCGCCTCCGGAGATCTACCGGACGCGGGGAGTACGGTGTGCTTGTTTCCCCGATAACCGGAAACTACGAATGGACTGATCTCCTTGACGCCCTAAGAGCTACCGAAAGCGAACGATCCGCCCCAGAACCATCCCCGATTGGTTCACTATCGAGGGTTAGCGAAATCCTCCAGCCCAAATTCGCTCGGCTGGAAGAATTATTTAGACCCGATCATTACTCATCGACCAAGGCGCGCCTGGAACAGATCAAGGCCGAGGATATCACCCAGATGAAGGATGAGGTCACAGCGACACTTGCCGAGCGTGCTCGCCAAACGGCACTTATCTGGAAGGTCCTTGCGGAGTTAGATTGCCAGTTCGGGTCAGCGCAGGCGGAACGAATCAATGCCCTATTCGAGGTGTTTTCGGGCTATCGATGGAACGGACAGCAACAGAATAAATTGAGGGCTGGATTGAATGGAGTATTGCTACCAACATTGGGTCGGACGAGAGCGATCGAAGTGATGAACCGCCTCATGAAAGTCCTAGAACCTTCGTCCAAGTCCTGAGAAGTCACCTTCTCGGAAGTTGGCCCGGCCGCAAAAGCCAGTCTCCGAGAAGGCCTGCCGGCCACAGGTTGGCATTGCAAGTCAGGAGCGGACTGGATGTGTCGGCGCGAGGCCGTGGCGGCGGAAGTATTCGCGCACGTCGCGCAAGTCGGCGGCGATTTGAGTGCGAAGCTCGGGCGCGCCGCTGAACTTTTTCTCGTCGCGCAGGCGTTCGCAGAAGCGCAACTCCATGGGCCCCTTGGTTACTTCCCGCGAAAAATCGAAGAGGTGGCTTTCGATGCCCAGTAATGTGCCGTCAAAGGTGGGACGGAAGCCGACATTCGTGGCCGAGCGATACCAGCGGCCTTCGACCCAGCTTTCCGTGGCATAGACGCCGACTTTGGGCAGCAGTTCCTGCGCCGGAGCGAGATTCAGCGTGGGGAAGAGCATGGTGGAACCGCGGCCTGCGCCGCGAACGATCTCTCCAGTGAGCGCAAAGGGCCGGCCTAAAAGGTGCGCGGCATGGGCCACGCGGCCCTCGGCGATGGCGCTGCGTACGCCGCTGCTGGAGACGAATTCGCCGTCGATCATTACTGGTTCGACGATCTGCACGGAAAAACCGAAGCGCAACCCCAAATCGCGGAGGGTATCCACATGTCCCTGCTGGCGATGCCCAAAGCGGAAATTCTGGCCCACCAGCACCTCCGCCGTTTTCAACTCCTCCACTAGCACGCCGCGAACGAACTCCTCGGGAGTGAGTTCCGCCAAGGCGCGGTCGAAGCGCAGGACCAGAGCGGCTTCCAGGCCAATGGCGGCGAATCGCTCCATTCTCTGGCCGATGGTTTCCACCAGCGGCGGAGCATTGCCGGGACGCAGCACCTTGAGCGGATGCGGATCGAAGGTGATCACGCCGGCGATGGCTTTTTGTTCCTGGGCGCAGGCGATCACCTGCCGCAGAATTTTCTGATGGCCGAGATGCAGGCCATCGAAATTGCCCACGGAAAGCACTGCGCGCCGCGCCGAGGGGCCAAAGCGCGCGGCCCATTCCGCCGTCGAACGCAGGGCCGCGAAGTCGCTCACGCGGCCACCTCGAAGCTCAAGCCATCGTAAGCGAGTTGCACATGCGGAAAACCGAGGCGCACCAGGCGTTCGTTGGTCTCCTGGTGCGGGAGATCGTGAGCGATGTGCGTAAACCAGGCGCGGCGCGGCCGCAGACGGGTGATGAGTTCCAGCGCTTGCGTCACGGTCTGATGCATGGGGTGAGGCTCGTCGCGCAGCGCGTCCATTACCAGATCATCGACGCCGGCGAGCAGCGGCATGGACTCTTCGGGTATGCGGCTGAAATCGGTGATATAGACAAGGCCGCCGACGCGGTAGCCCAGCACGGGCACGTCGCCGTGCTCGGCGGGAATCGGTTTCCAGGACGTGCCCAGCAGCTCGAATGGCCCTTCGATCACGTGCGGGATGACCCTCGGAATCGTGCTCAACACCGGCTTGCCGTCGAAGACGTAGGCGAAAGTTCGCCGCAAGATTGCCAGAGTCTCCTTGTTGGCGTAGATCGGCACAGCCGCTTGTTGGCGGAGGTTGAAGGGGCGAATGTCGTCGAATCCCAGGATGTGGTCGGCGTGGCCGTGCGTGTAGACGATGGCGTCCAGGCTTTCAAGGCCGTAGCGCAAAGCCTGAAAACGGAAGTCGGGGGTGGTGTCGATGACGACGTGATGGTCCGCGCGGGAAATCAGCACGGAAGGCCGCGTGCGGTTGTCGTGCGGATCCTGCGAATGGCAAACGCGGCAATGGCAACCCAGGCTGGGAACGCCCATGGACGTCCCCGAACCGAGCACCGTGACCCGCACAACGGATGAATTTTCAGAAGAGCGGGGAAGAGACACCGGGCGCTTTCGTTACGGGCGGGCTTTGGCCTTCTCTTGCATCGCCTTTGCCGCCGCTTTGGTCATTTCCATGTAAGAGAGTTTCAGGCTGCCGAGGACGTCCAGCAGAAGGCGATCGTCGTCGGGGGCCAAGTTGCCCTGGGTGGCGTCGCGCAGGGCATCCAACATATCGATGAGCTCGCGCGCACCCTCGAGATCGAGCATGGCCTGGCCGCGGGGATCGGGATAGGCTCCCAGGAGCATGGCCGCATTCTGAGCCACAAAATTGATAAGCATCTGGAAACCGCGCGAAGGCTTGGGAAGTACGGCTTCGGGCGCCAGGACAGGGGCAGGCTCATCCTTGGGCGCAGACGGCTTGCTCGCGGCTGGAGCGGCCTCTTTCTTTTGCGCGGCGGCCGGCGAGTTCACCGGAAGCGCGCCTCCGGACTCGGTGTCCTTCTTGCGCCGCTCTTCCGCAGCCTCGTCGCGTATTTCGCCTTCGGCATTAAAGAGGCGACGGTCGATAACTCGAAAAGACTCTTCCTGCTTAGGATCCGCCAAGGCCAACTCCGTATGTGAACTGCAATAGTCGGACGATTTGGAGTTTTTAGTTTAGCATCGGCCGCGCCGCGCGGACAACCCACACGCGAATGATGCGGTAATTGGCTCATCGTGCATCCCAGCCCGTCTTTCTTAAGGCCTCTTATCTTTTAGCTTCCCCGGCGCGCAGCGAATCATTACAGTGGTAGCTCCTCAATGAACGTTTCTAGCCCGGCCGTCAGCGCGCGGCCTCCACAGCGGAGCCGTAGCCGCGTGCCGGTCTGTACCCGCGAAAGCAAGGCGGGCGCCTCATGGGAGGCGCCGCTGGTAATCGGCGTTTCTGTCATCTTGGCGGCGCGGCTTTTCCTGCTGGTTTCCCGTAACGCGGTAAATATTTTTTATAACGATCAGTGGGACTTCTACGACGCGACGCTCTTTCAGAAGCACCCGCTGTGGGAGATATTCCGTTGGCAATACGGCCCGCCTCGGCTGGGTCTGGGCCCGCTCATCTCCAAGCTCTTGGAGCCATACTTTCGCTGGAACAGCCGCGGGGAGGCCTTTCTGGCGATGGCGATCGTCACCGCAGCAGCTGTCGCGGCGCTTTATTTGAAGACGAGGCTGTGGGGCCGGTTGCGCTGGTTCGATCTGGCCATTCCGTTGATCTTCTTCACGCCGGCGCAGTTCGAGAGCCTATGGATCACGCCGGATCTGGCGCATGGGCCGCTGCCGTTGCTGCTCATCGTGCTTTATTGCCTGGCATTGACGTGCGAATCCACCGTCACCCGCTACACTCTGGCCCTCATTCTAAATTTCGTGGCCATCTACACGGGATTCGGGCTGCTCATCGGCTTCATCACTCCGTTGTGGTTGCTGCTTGACTACTATTCCCGCCGCGAAGCAGGTCGGTCCGCGAATTGGCTGCTTGTTGGTCTTGCCATTTCACTCGCGTCGCTGGGCTCCTTCTTTGTGGGCTACCGGCTGGACCCTGATGCTCAGTGCTTTTCGCTCCAGCCGCACGGGGTGGGGCGTTACCTGAATTTTGCGATGCTGATGCTGGCGCACTTCTTGGGCGCGAGAAGTTCGCGGCCCTTCGTCTGGGTGCTGCTGGGCGGCGCCCTTCTGGCGGCGATGTTATTGGTCGTAGCGAGCTTCGGCGAGCGCCTCTGGAAGAGGAGAAGTTACGCCGACAGGAATCTGATTCCGGCGGTTCTGGCGGGCTACGGACTGGTCTTCTGCGCCGCCACGGCCTACGGACGAGCGTGTTTCGGCCCTTACGTAGCTTTCAGCAGCCGGTACACCGAATACGTGGAATTGGGCATGCTCGGCCTTTACTTGTATGCCCTGGGATGGCATGTGCCCGGATTCCTCGGGCCCTGGGCGCGAAAGGCTCTTCCGGGACTGCTTCTCAGTTTCCTGGCGATGGGAGCGGGAGCGGTCCAGCGAGAAGATCTTAGCGATATGCGGTACTACTACAGCGCCAAAGAGGGCTGGCGAAAGTGTTACTTGAAGACCGAAGATATACGAGGATGCGATCAGGCAGTGCAGTTCACGATCTATCCGGTCGCGGAACGTACCGGGTTGAAAGAAAAACTTGAATATCTGAAGCGAACCAAACAGAACCTATATTCATCTTCCCCTTGAACTAATCGCCACCAAAGCTGGAACCCAGCCACGCCAAAGACCGGCGGGCCCGGCCAAGGCGATTGTTACCAAAGAGTTACCGAACATCTACTTTGGTAACTTCTTGACCATACAATACCCCCTTTATAAACTGCCATCGCTTCTACCCTTCGTTCGTTGACGGCATCCGCACGCGCCGGGATGGAGCCGCCAGGTCACGTGAAGGTAATCCGGGCAAACCACTTCGGAGGATGAAATCGTGAGAAAGTCCCTGGTCCTAGCCCCAGCGGTTCTTTTGACGTTTGCTCTCGCCGGCTTGTCTCCAGCATTTGCCCAGGATGAGGTCAGCCCCGGTTCGTTGCCCAGTTCATTAAACGATTCGTCGAATGCGGCGGTCCTCTTGACGGAAGCGGAGCCAGCGGCTTTGCCCGCTTTGCCTGCCGCTTCCTCCACTCCCGCCGGCCCTACAGCTGCACCCGCCGAGGGTGCAGGCTCTTCTCCTCGCGTGGGGATTGGCTTGACGGTCGGGACGCTCGGCGTCGGAGGACAAGTAGCGGTGCGCGTGCTGCGACCGCTGAACATACGAGCGGGCTTTAGCGGGCTTGGCATCGGGTATAACTTCAATAACGACGGAATCGATTACGGCGCTCGCCTGCGGCTCGAAGGAGCGCCGGTGACAGCCGACTTTTTCTTCTTCCACGGGATACACGTGAGTGGAGGCGGTCTTCTCTACAATGGAACTCGGATCACGGGCACGGCTGCGGTCTCCAGCGGGACAACGTTCACGCTCAATAATGTGACCTACGAAAGCAGCACCTCGTCGCCGGTTGCGGGGACAGTGGGCGCCAACTTCCGGAAGGTCGCACCGATGGTGGGATTCGGATTTGGCAACCTGGTTCCGCGTGGGAGCAGGCACTGGAGCATCACCTCCGATTTCGGGGTGGCTTTCACGGGGTCGCCCAATGCGGCGCTCAATTTGGCCGGGCTGGCGTGTCCGGCGGGAGCCACTTCCGGCCCGACTTGCCTGAACGTGGCTACCAACGCAACCATTCAGTCCAACGTAGTGGCAGAGCAGGCCAATGTGAACAGTAAATTGAAGTTTTTCAAGATATATCCGGTCTTTTCGCTCGGGTTTGGCTACGCTTTCTAGCTCTTCAACTTCGGTGTAACTTTCTCAGGACTCCGTGAAGAGAGCGGGGGGCGCGCCTGCGCGGGCCCCCACAGAGACCTCGCCAGAGCATCTTGTCAACGAGTAACCGCTAACGTAAAGTAGCACTTTCAGTTTAAAACGGCCTCATAACCAACCATCCACTGTGCCGCGAACCAGGCCTCCCCATCGCCACAAGAAACGCCCGCGCGCCCGCCGGGGCCAGTCGCAGCACGCGCGCGAAGCGGGCATGCCACGACTCGATCTGAAAGGCGATAGCCGAGCTCGCAAGAAAATTGGCAAGGCGTTTGAATCCCTGGTGGCGCTTCAGGCGCGGCTGCGCGCCCCCAACGGCTGCCCGTGGGACCGCGAGCAGACCCACGATTCGCTGCGTACGTATCTCGTGGAGGAGACCTACGAGGTACTCGACGCGCTCGATAGCGGCGACCCGCGAAAATTCGCCGACGAACTGGGCGATCTCCTGCTGCAAATCGTCTTTCACTCGGAACTCGCCGCCGAGGCCGGGAAGTTCGACATCGCGGACGTCATCGAGCGGATTTACACCAAAATGGTGCGGCGCCATCCGCACGTATTCGGCAGCGTCCGCGCGGACACCTCCGCCGAAGTGCTGAAGAATTGGGAACAGCTCAAATCCGAGGAGCGCGCCATCGAGCAACGCAGCAACGAGCAGCGCCCCAACGATGCGGAGAATGCCAAGAACAAGGATGTGCAGACAGCCGCGAAGGCCGCCAAAGCATCCATTCTTGATGCCGTTCCGCGCAGCCTGCCGGCCCTGCTGGAGGCGCATCAGCTTACGCGCCGCGCCGCCAACGTGGGCTTCGACTGGCCCGAGGTGAACGGGATTTTCGAGAAACTCACCGAGGAGGCGGGGGAACTGAAAGAACTGCTCCCCCCAGGCGAGAGCTGCTCGCAAGGCGCAAAAAGCCCCCGAAGAGGGGAGATCGAGGAAGAGGTCGGCGACCTGCTTTTTGTGGGAGTGAATCTGGCGCGGTTCTTGGGTTTCGACGCGGAGATCGCCCTGAAAAGAGCCAATCGCAAATTCGCGGGACGCTTTCGCGAGATGGAAAGAATCGCGGCGAGCCGTGGCCAAGCGCTGAGCGGGCTTTCCGCCGCCGAACTGGACTCGCTCTGGAACGAGGTAAAGGGCGGAGATGCCCAGAAGAGGGCAGGGAAGCAGGGCAGCCCGTCCGAAAAACGTTGGCATAATCGTTAAGAATGGCTTTTGCACAAGCATACGAGTTAGCCTTGGAGTGGGTGAATTGCCATGACAACCGCTGCGAAGCGTATCAAGACGTCTGTTGAAGAAAGGGCTCTGGAACTCGCGGTTCGGCCATGCTCCGGACTCGCGGAGTTCGCCGGCTGCATTGAGATCGAGCGCGCGGTGTGGGGCTCCGCCGACGTGGATATCGTGCCGCTGCCGCTTTTTGTGGTGGCGGCGGAGACGGGCGGGCAGGTGCTGGGTGCGTTTGCCGGGGAGCGTATGGTCGGCTTCACCCTGGCCATCGCCGGGGTGCGCAACCGCAAGCCTTTCCTGCACTCGCATATGACTGCGGTCTTGCAGCAGTACCGCAATCAGGGCGCGGGCCGGGGGCTGAAGCTTTTACAGCGCGAGGAGGCGCTGGGGCGCGGCATCGATCTGATCGAATGGACGTTCGACCCGCTGGAGATCAAGAACGCCTATTTCAATTTTCGGCTTGGCGCCATCGCGCGGCGCTTCATTCCCAATATGTACGGAACCACGACCAGTCCCTTGCATGGAGGCTTGCCCACAGACCGGCTGGTTGCGGAATGGCGGCTGCGTTCGCTGCGCGTGAGCAGGGCTCTCGCCGATAAGCGTTTGTCGGCGAGGAGGTCGCGCAAGAAGGAACTGGTGCGCATCAAGATTCCCGTGGACTTCGCTCGAATCCGTGGCACGAATCCGGAGGAGGCCACGCGGCTGCAAGCTGAAGTGCGGCTTGAATTCGAGCACTGGCTCGGCCGCGGCTATGCGGCCACGGGCCTCGAGGTATCGGAGGAGAAGGCTGAATATTTGCTCGAGGCTTGGACGGAGAAGTGAAGGTTCACTTTAGGTGGGGCTGTTGCTGACGAGAAGCGGAAATGCCGCCGCACTGCCGCGTCGCTCGATGTATTGCTGCGCGCGTCGCTTCATGCGTTGCTTTAAATGAGTGGTGAATGTGGAACCGTTGCATGATGGCGCCCCGTTGAACGAGTCGTGCGAGGTTGCGCGAAGTGAAAGCTGAAGATGATGTCCTGTCGGAGCGGCGACCTCCTTTTAAGTAACCGTTAAAATATTCTTGCCATGCGCTTATGCGAAGCCACGCTCCGCGAAATTCAGATGCCGCTGGTGCGGCCATTTGAAACCAGTTTTGGCCGGACCACCGTCCGGCGCATTCTTCTGGTTGAAGTGAACGTCGATGGCGCGATCGGCTGGGGCGAGTGCGTGGCCGGCGAACGTCCTTCGTATTCGCCCGAAACCATCGAGACTGCTTGGCTGGTGCTGCGAGATTTCATCTGGCCCGCGCTTTCCCGCAAGGAGTTCGGTTCCGCAAACGATGTGTGGGAGATACTCGCTCCCATTCGCGGCCACAACATGGCCAAGGGCGCCATCGAAGCGGCCATGTGGGATGCCGAGGCGCGGCAAAAGACGATGCCCTTATGGAAGCTGCTGGGCGGCGCCATCCAGGAGATTTCTTGCGGCGTCTCCATCGGCATTCAGGAGAGCGACGACGAACTGGAACGCGTGGTGGAAAAGGAGTTGGCCGCCGGTTACCAGCGAATCAAGATCAAGATCAAGCCGGGTTACGACGTGCAGCCGGTGGCGCGCTTGCGGCGGCGTTTCCCCAAAGTTCGCCTGATGGTGGACGCGAATTCCGCATACACGCTGACGGATGCGGCGCGGCTGCGCGAACTGGAAGCCTACTACCTGATGATGATCGAGCAGCCGCTCGGCTGGGACGATATCTGGAGCCATGCGCAGCTGCAGCGGCAGCTCATGACGCCGATCTGCCTCGACGAGTGCATCCATACCGAAGAACATGCCCAGGCGGCCATCGCGCTGGGCGCTTGCCGCATTATCAATATGAAGCTGGGGCGCGTGGGCGGCTTCACGCCGGCGCGGCGTATCCACGATCTTTGCCTGGAACGCGGCATTCCCGTATGGTGCGGCGGCATGCTCGAATCGGGCATCGGCCGCGCGCACAATATCGCGCTCTCCGCACTGGCCGATTTCACGCTACCCGGCGACGTTACCGCCAGCAAGCGTTACTGGACCGAGGATGTAATCGAGCCGGAAGTGACGGTCACGCCGCAGGGAACCATTCTCGTGCCGCAGGGCCCGGGCATCGGGTTTGAGCCGCGCCGGGAACGCATCGAGCAACTCACGGTGCGACGTGAAGTTTTACGTTAAGCCTGGGTGCCGCGAGCGCCCGGGAGATTTTTGCGGGGAAAGAGACGGATCGGCACGATGCTGAGCCAGAGAACGAACTCACTCTCGCATTCATGTAATACTTGAAGGTCAGTTTACGTTGGAGTGCGCCACGATTTTGGGCGCAGCGGATGCCTCGGGCATCCACTGGCTGAAGGGATACTGTCGTCCGCAGTCCACGCATCGTGTCTCGGAAAATTGCTTCGCGCAGTTCGGGCACACGGCTTGGCCCGCGAACGTGTCAAAGGGATTCTTGCAGTTTGAGCAGCCCCAGTAATTTCCGATGGGCGGGGCTGACTTGCAAGACGGACAAGCGAAGCCCTCGCGACGCGGAACCTTTGCTAGGCGGTACAAGACCAGGGCGCTTTTCAACCCCCTCCAGCAATACATTAAGATGAATACCGATAAGGCTCCCAGCCAAAGCGACTGCTCCCGCAGCGCGAGAAGAATAAGTCCCGCGACGCCGACGAAGCCCAGGATCGTGGTCGCCATGAGGCTGCGAGCGCGTCCCATCACGAACCAAAGCAGGGAACGGAGAATCTGCCCGCCATCGAGAGGATAGATGGGCAGCAGATTGAAAGTCAGCAGGCCGACGTTGATATACCAAACCGAGCGCAAAAGCAGATGCGCGTTCGGCATCGTTTCAGGCCATCCGAGCGAACGGTCGAATGCTATGAGCACGGATAACACTGGCACCAGCGCGACATTTACCAAGGGACCAGCGGCGATGCTCCAGAGAGTCGCGCCCGGCCGTACGGGCGGATCGACGTAAGCGATGCCGCCAAGAGGCCAGAGCATGATCCGATTGGCTGTGCCGCCAACCTGGCGGCAGGCGAGCGCGTGGCCAAACTCATGAAGCGTCACGATTAGAAACAGCGCCAGATACTCGAACACGTTCCAAGACATGGACGAATAGGCTTTGGCGCGGTCGCTGATCTCAATGGCCGCAACGAGGAACCAGGACCAGTGCAGGAACAGATCGATCCCCGCGATACGAAAAAGAAGAATCGTTCCCCGGCGAGTGTTCATGGAAGGAATTTATAACAGATCGCCGCGGCGGATGACGGATTGCAGTGCGGGCGCAGCGAGAGAGATACTCCAATGGCGCTTACGACAAAGGTTTTCATCTGCAAGTAGTTCATGAATTCTTGGCGGCACGCCGACATTGACGCTGCTTTCGCGCCCATGTTATAGCCTCGAGCGGCCGAATCTTCTAGACAATCTTGAACGGCGATGAATCGTGAATACTTCTGCCGAATGGCGAACGACGAAGCGAATCGCAGTCATTCCCGGTGACGGTATCGGACTTGAAGTAATACCTGAAGCCGTGAGAATCCTTCAAGCCGCCATCGCCAAGACCGAGCGCAAGGCGGACTTCGTGAATTTCGACTGGGGCGCCGAGCGATTTTTGCGCGACGGCACCACGCTTCCGGCGGGCGCCGTGGAGATGTTCCGCAGCGACTTCGACGCCATCCTTTTTGGCGCCGTGGGCGATCCGCGCGTGCCGTCGAACCGGCACGCCGCCGACATTCTTCTGGGGCTGCGGGCAAAGCTCGACCTTTACGTGAATGCTCGCCCGGTCGAACTGCTCGATGCCTCGCTCACGCCGCTGCGCGATCGGAGCGAAGACGACATTCGCTTCGTCATTTTTCGCGAAAATACCGAAGGGCTTTACTCAGGCCTGGGCGGGCAATTCCGGCGCGGCGACCCCCAGGAGATCGCCATACAGGAAGACGTCAACACGCGCCGCGGCGTGGAGCGCATCATCCGCTATGCCTTTGCCTACGCGCGCTCGCGCCAGTTGGGCAAAGTGCTGATGAGCGATAAATCGAACGCCCTGACCTTTGGGCACGAGCTTTGGCAGCGCGTGTTCGCGGAGGTGCGCCGCGAGTATCCGGAAATCGAGGCCCGTCATTTATATATCGATACGCTGGTTGCGGAACTGGTGCGCGACCCGAGCCAGTTTCGGGTGATCGTCACCTGCAATCTTTTCGGCGATATCGCCAGCGACCTGGCGGCGCAACTCGCTGGCGGGCTGGGAATCGCGCCGTCGGGAAATATTCATCCAGGAAAAGTGTCGCTATTCGAGCCGGTGCATGGATCCGCGCCGAATATCGCGGGAAAGGGCATCGCCAATCCCGTGGGCGCAGTGCTTGCTTCGGCGATGCTCTGCGATCACCTTGATTGGGGCGATCTGGGGGACCTGCTGCGCGACGCCGTTCGCGCTGCGGTTCGCGCGCGGCAGACGACGCGGGACCTGGGCGGCACGCGGTCGACGCGCGAAGTCAGCGATTGGCTGCTGGAGTACGTAACGAAAACGCGGCTTGCAACGTAGCGGCGCCAGAGTAGCGCACAGTAGCCCACAGTAGCCCACAGTAGTGACGATACCGGCCTTCAGCCGCTCGACGTCCAGTAATCATATCGCGGTTGGCGGCGGCTCTGGCGCATTCCCCACACCAGAAACATTCCCAGGATAAACCCGCCGATGTGCGCCCACCAGGCGACCCCGCCTTGATTGATGTCGCCGAGAGTGCTTACGCCGCTAAGGAACTGGATCACGAACCAGTAGCCCAGAATGATCAGCGCCGGAATGCGCATGGTGAAGAAAAAGAAGAGCAGCGGAATCAAGGTGAGAATGCGGGAGCTGGGTAACAGCACGATGTACGCACCCATGACGCCCGATATTGCGCCACTCGCGCCGATGGAGGGAAGCTTCGAGCCCCAGTTCACAACTACTTGCGCCAAACCCGCGCCGATTCCGCATATAAAGTAAAACCCGAGGTATCGCCCATGGCCCAGGTTGTCTTCCACATTGCCGCCGAAGACCCACAGGAAAAGCATGTTTCCGAGGATGTGCAGAAACCCGCCGTGCAGGAACATGCTGGTCACCAATGGAATAAGCGCAGGGCCTAACGCCGCGCCCGGATGCGCCAGCGCCGTTTCCGCTCGGGCGGGAACCAGGCCGAACTCTTGTACGAGCTGATTACCCGCACGCGGAGACAAGCTGAGCTGATAGGCAAAGACGGCAATATTCGCCAGAATCAGCAGGACGTTGACGATGGGAAAGCTGCGGCGCGGCGTTTCACTGCGAAGAGGTATCATTCAGGATTCACGTGTTACTTTAAGAACGCCTCGCTGTCGCGTGCGCGAGCGGAGTGGCAGCGCAGGTCTTCTTCGTCGAAGACGCGATCGTGGCGAGAGCCGCTCCGCCGCAACTCCTCGATCTCCTCCACGGAACGAATGCCGCCGCGCGCGCCGATGGCCGTGCAGTTCAGCGCGGCCGCTGCGCAGCTAAATTCAAGTATTGCTGGAAGTGTATCGCCGCGCAGCAGGGCGTAAGCGAATCCCGCATGAAAAACGTCGCCGGCGCCGGTGGTGTCCACCGTGTCCACGCGGAAGGCGGGACAGTAGTGGAATTCGGAGCCATCCCAAGCGAGCACGCCGTCCCGGCCCAGCGTCGCGCCGGCTACGCGGCAGTTCCAGCGCCGGGTGATCTCCGGCAGGGATTCGAGTAAATAAGGAATGCCGAGGAGGCGTTCGGGAAAATCACGCGAACTAATCAAGTAATCGACACATTCAAGTAATACTTCAACTCCAGGATAGAGGTTGTCCAGGTCCGCCATGACAATCACGCCGGCATCGCGCGCCCAACGCGCCGCGGCTGCAGCGGGCGCGCTGGGATGTCCATCGACGTGCACCAGGCGTGCGGCTCGGATCCAGTCCACCGGCAGTTCGTCGGGACGCAGATCGAGGCGCTCGTCGCGTTGCCAGAGGATGGTGCGCTCGCCGCTGGATTCATCGACAAGGATGTAGGCCAACTGGCTCGCGCAGTTCGGCACCTCGATCAAACGCGCCTCGACTCCCTCGCGGGCAAGTTCCTTATGCTGTAGCCGGCCGGCCGCGTCATCGCCGACCTTTCCCACGTAGCGGCTGCGCGATCCCCAGCGGTGGCAGGCAATCGCGGCCGTGGCGGCTTGTCCTCCGGGAAGCACGCAGGAGGAGATAATCTCAGTTTTAGTATCGAAGGCAGGGAAGTGCGGCACGCGCAGCAGCGTGTCCGTGGCGTTGATTCCGATGGCCACGATGTCGCAGCGCGCTTGGTCCGCGCGATCTGTTTGTTGCCCGGGAGGCATGAATCAAAGACTTTATGCGATTGCCTCGGATTTGCAAGAGCTTCGATGCGCCCGTGGAACGAAATGAAGTGAAGTCGAGTGAATGAGAAATGATGATGTGCGATGCATATCGCGCAGCGTTACGTTGCGCGGCTCGCGGCGCTATGATAATTACATTCACTTACGTTCTGCGGCGCGCGGCTGCTGCTTGATGGGGTCGGCGCGCCGACACGGCAATGCCGGCTCGCGAATCCGAAGCGTTGATCCTCCGCAGTTTTCCTCTGGGAGAGGGCGACCGGCTGGTGAGTTTTCTCAGCCGCAGCGAAGGCCGCTTGCGCGGCGTGGCCACGGGCGCGCGCAAGCCCAAGAGCCGCTTCGGCTCGACGCTCGAACCATTTTCCTATGTGCGTATGTGGTATTACGAGCGCGAGACGCGCGAACTCGTGCGCATCAATCAGTGCGAGCTGATCGAATCGTTTCTCGATGCCCAGCGAGATTATGCCGCTGGCGTGACACTCGCGCTGATGAGCGAAACCACCGAGGCCGTGCTCGGCGAACATGAAGTCGCCGAGCCGACCTTCCGGCTCCTGCTGGTCGCAGCGCGCGCCATCAAGGCGGGAGCGAAGCTGCCTCTGGCATTAGCGTACTTCGCATTCTGGACCGTGCGGCTGGGCGGCTGGATGCCGGCGCTCGACCAGTGTTCGCGCTGCGGCGTGAGCTTAACCGGCCGTGCATACATGAGCCGGAGCGGAGTGCTGTTTTGCCCGAACTGCACGCATCCGGGGCAGCGCGTAATATCTAAAGAAGCACTTCAACTGGCCCGCCGCATGAGCGGCGAAAAGCTGGAGGCCTTAATGAAGGTCGACCTTCCGGCAGGGGTGGTGGATGAAGTGAAGGATCACATGCTGAATCAAGTCGAGGAGCACATCGAGAAGAAGTTGCAGACTCGCAAGATGCTGGCAGATCTATCCGAGGAGCCCAGGTGAAAGCGATACATGAAGTAAGAAGTGAAGGAGAGCGAAACGACACGTGAAAGCTCAATCACAACTTGAGAAGGCAAAATCTGCAAAGCTCACCGGGCCGAACTTCCAGGACCTTATACTTCAACTTGAGAAGTTCTGGGCCGACCGCGATTGCGTCCTTCAACAACCATATGACGTCGAGGTGGGCGCGGGGACGATGCACCCCGAGACGTTTCTTCGCGTGCTCGGTCCGAAGCCCTATCGAGTCGCCTACGTGCAGCCGAGCCGGCGTCCCACCGATGGGCGCTACGGCGAAAATCCGAACCGCCTCTATAAGCATCTTCAGCTTCAAGTGATACTTAAACCGCCTCCGGCGGACATTCAGAACATCTACCTCGAGAGTATTCGCGCCATCGGCATTCAGCTTGCCGAGCACGACATTCGCTTCGAGGAGGACAATTGGGAGGCGCCCACGCTCGGCGCGTGGGGCATTGGATGGCAAGTATTACTTGATGGGCTGGAGATTACCCAGTTCACTTATTTTCAGCAGTGCGGCGGATTCGATCTGGATCCTATTTCCGTGGAGCTCACCTACGGGCTTGACCGCATCGCGGCATATTTGCAGAACGTGGATAACGTCTTCGATCTGCGTTGGTCGCGCGACCGGCGGTACGGAGAAGTGCGGCTCGCTGAGGAGCAGCAATTCTCAGCTTATAGTTTCGATTATGCCGATCCCGAAATTACGCGCAAACTATTCGACCTGCACGAGCAAGAAGCTAAGAAGTTACTTGAAGCTTTCGGTCAGGCTAGCGACGAAGGGAAGCGGCGCTTCCCGGTGCTCGCGGCCTATGACCAATGCTTGAAGTGCTCGCATTTATTCAACGTGCTCGATTCGCGAGGCGTCATCTCCGTAACTGAACGCGCCACGCTGATCGGCCGCGTTCGGCAGATTGCCTGCCGCATTGCCAAGGCTTACCTCGCCCAGCAGTCGCTCGGAGACGCGCCCTCGGAAGCGGCCGAGGTGAGCGCATGAAGCTAGCCGCGAACGGCAAGGCCAAACCTTCGGCAAAAGAGCGGCAAGAGAAAGCTGCGCCGACGCCCGGCTTCGCCGAGTTCTTTCTCGAGATTGGTTGCGAAGAGATTCCGGCCGGAATGATTGCAAGTGCCGCGAATGAGCTTCAAGTAATACTTAAGAAATATCTCGGCCTGGAACGGCTGATCGAAGACGAAGAAGTCATAACTTTCGGAGCACCTCGGCGGCTCGTGGCCACCTGCGCTCGCGTGCGGCTCAAACAAGAAGACATCCGACGCGAAATGACGGGACCGCCCAAATCGGCGGCCTTCGATAAGCAGGGCGCGCCGACTCGCGTGGCCGAAGGTTTTGCGGGCAAATACGGCGTGGGAGTCGACAAGCTCTTCACGGTGAACACGCCGCGTGGCGAATACGTTGCCGTGGAGCAAACGGTTTCCGGACGGAGGGCCGCCGAGCGGCTGGGCGAGATTATTCCCCGCGCGATCGCAGAAATCCCTTGGCCAAAGACCATGTATTGGACAGGCGCCGCAGGGCTGCGTTTCATCCGGCCGATCCGCTGGGTGGTGGCGCTGCTCGGCGGGCAGAAGGTCCCGCTGGAGGTTGGCGGAGTGCCTGCGGGAACGGCGACATCGGGGCATCGCTTCCTGGGCAAGTCTTCGATCCCCGTCAGCGCGTACAAGGACTATCTCGCCAAGCTGGAGAAAAACTATGTTCTCGCGCTGCCCGAAGAGCGCCGCGAGAAGGTGGAAAAGGAGTTGAGCGCTCTGGCGTCGGGGAAGGGGTTCCGCGTAAATGAAGATGCCGGACTCTCTGAACTGGTCGTCTATCTGAACGAATATCCGACCGCTATTTTGGGCGGCTTCGATCCTGAGTATCTAGAGTTGCCGGAGGAGATCCTCCTTACCGTCATGCGCGGGCACCAAAAATATTTTGGGGTGCGGCGGCGCGATGGGCGATTGGCGCCCCATTTTCTGGCGGTGATCAATTTGAACCGCGACGCGAAGGGACTCGTATGCGCGGGGCACGAGCGCGTCCTGCGCGCGCGCTTCGCCGATGCAAGATTCTTCTGGGAAGTCGACCAGCGATGTCGGCTCGCCGACTATCTGCCCAGACTCGCGAGCGTCACGTTTCAAGCCAAGCTCGGTTCCTACGCTGACAAAGTCGAACGCATGCGCGCTCTCTCGCGATGGCTCGCCGAGCAGTGGTTCGCCCGCGGCATTCATGAGGCGCGTGTTGCTCACGCCGACCGCGCCGCCGAATTAGCCAAATGCGATCTGGTTACCGGCATGGTGCGCGAGTTCACCGAGCTGCAGGGAATCGTCGGCGGCCTCTACGCAAAAGCTCAAGGAGAACCTGAAGAAGTTTACTGGGCCGTCTACGACCATTATCGGCCCACCGGACTCGACGAACCAACGCCGCGAAATCTCACCGGCGCCACAGTTTCCATCGCTGACAAGCTCGACACGCTGGTCGGCTGCTTCGCCGTTGGCCTCGCACCCACAGGTTCAAGTGATCCTTTCGGTTTGCGGCGAGCGGGTCTGGGAATCGTGAAGATTATTCTCGAACGCAAGCTGCCGGTTTCGTTGTCCGAGTCCATCAACGCCGCGGCGCGAGGAGTTTCAGGTTATGCGCCAAGAATTCAAGTTCTACCTGAAGTCGAAAAAGCCGTTTTCGATTTCCTCATCGACCGCGCCCGTTATGTTTTCCTTGAACGCGAAGGATTCGCCTACGATGAAGTGAACGCCGTAATCGCGGCGGGCTCCGACGATCTGGTGGATGCTCGGGACCGCATCGTGGCCGTGCGCGAAATTCGCAAGACGCGCAACTTCGAGCCGCTGGCGGTATCGTTCAAGCGGGTGCGCAAGATTCTGGAGAAAGCGGGGAACGAGAAAAGTTGGCGCTTCCCGGCGGTACGCCCCGAACTATTTCAGGAAGAGGCGGAGCGCAACCTGCACGCAGCCGCGCGCCGCACCGCGCAGGAAGCCGAGGGCCACAAAAAAGTTCGCGGATATCGGGAAGCCCTGCAGGGAATCGCCAAGCTGCGTCCGGAAGTGGATGAGTTTTTCGATCGTGTGCTGGTGATGGCGGACCAGGAAGAGATCCGGCGCAATCGCCTGACGCTACTGTCGGAGTTGCTCAGCGAATTTTCCACCATCGCCGATTTCTCAGAAATTGTAGCCTCGGAGAAATAGATTCCGAATTATTGCGAAGGGGGATGTAGGTAAACTAGCTCTTGAACAAGCGTCGGTACGCCGACAGCACCTCAATGTTTCCTTGAGAACGGTCTAGGCGTGGAGCTCGTCCGTCCAGAATGTCTGCCATGGAGAAATCCGGGTTCATTTACAAGCTTCTCTATGCTCGGTGGAACCCGAGAAAACTCGGGCTGAAAAGAATGTCTGCTGCCGGACTCGCACTGGCCTCTATACGGTGGGCCTTGCAGGAGCGAACCACAGTGCTTTTGCATCCGGACGCACCTGGTGCTCCTCCCTGGGCCAGACTTCTCCTCGCGGCCGAGCTCATCTTCTTTCTTTGCTCGACTCTGTTGGCCGTAGATAACGTCGTTTATGCCATTTCGACTCGCAAGTGGAGGAATCTAAATATTGCTGGCATTGTTCTTTGTTTAGCTCTTTGGACAGAGGTAGGTTGGTCTGGAGGGTATATCAGCTCGACACCTCATTTCCACTTTAGCGGTACACCACATCCGCGATGAGTACGGGAAAGCGACTCGAGCATCACGTAGGCATTCTCAGGAAGAAGTAAAGTCCGCAGAAAAGAAAGATGAAGTCGGGCGACCATGCGCTCATAACCGGTGGAAGCTGCCCTACTCCTCCCATGGCTTCGAACAAGGCCGCCGTGGCCCAATAGACCACTGCCAGACCAACTCCGAGCGCCAGGCCGCCCACCGCCCCGCGGCTTCCCACTAAAATCGAAAATGGAATCGCCAGCAGGATCACCACCGGGGCAATCAGGGGGAAGGAAAGCTTCTTGTACAACTGTACGCTAAGCCGCGCCACGTCAAAGCCGGAATGCCGCAGTCTATCGATGTAAGTCCGCAACTCGAACCAATCCATCTCCGAGCTTTGCCGCACTTCTCGCGTGAAGTAGGCGGGCGGCTCATTGATCTCGGGAAGTTCGATCACGTTGAACTCCGCATATCGCGACACCTTGCCGCCCTGGAAATCCCGAATCCAGCCGGTTTCCAGAATCCAAGCCCCTTGTTGCGGTTCCCAGGAGGCGCGCGCAGCGTAGATTCGGCGATTCAGGGCGAAAGTTTGGGGATCCAGCTCAAAGACGGCAAGCCCGCCAAAGAGGCGGTGGTCGGTGTCATAGACCTGATAATTATAGATTTTCGAATTGTTGCCGATAATCCAGCGCCGCTGTGGTTCGAGATAAGTTTGTGGCGGGAGTCCTTTGATCATGCTGTGCAGTTCTTCGGCGCGCCGGTTGGCGTAGGGTAGGTAGGTTTCATCGAAGGCGACAAGCGCCACAGTCATCAAGCCGCCGGCGAGGAGCAAAGGGAGCGCGACGCGATAGAGGCTGATGCCGGCCGCTTTGAAGGCCACGAGCTCGTTGTTCTTGGTCATGATGCCGAGCGTGATCAGTACGGACACAAGGCATGCCAATGGCGCGAGTTGATATGTCAAGTAATAGCTTAGATATCGGAAGTAGTTGACGACGTCGAGGTAGGTAGCGCGATGCTGCGCGATGTCGTCCAGCAGATCGAAAAACGTGAAAATCTCGAACAGGACGATGAAGCCGACAAGGAGAAGAATGAAGTAGAAGATGAAGTTGCGGAGCAAATAATAATCCAATACTTGAGGGAAGCTGCCCACGACGCGAAGCCTGGACGAACGGGCTTTCGGTTCGTCGAAGTTTTCCCGCGCTATCTCCTCCGGCGGCCTGGTATCAAGTGTTAGGTTAGATCTCGCAGATTTAGCTTGCCGCAACCAACGTCCTAGCCCGACCAGCCTTTCGCGCAGGTGACTCTCGCCACTCAGTTCGTCCATGGACGGAAACAGGGCGATCCCAGCTGCGGCCATGAGGATGTTGGCCGTCCAGATACCCAGCCATATGGGCAGCGAACCGCTGCGGGCGAGTTCGGCACAGAAAACGAAGACGATGTAGTAGGCGCAGACCAGCGTAATGGCCAGGACAAATCCGCCGGCTCTGCCCCCTCGGCGCGGACGCGAACCGACGGGCAGGGCGACCAGCGCAAAAACAAGGCAGGCGGCGGGGAAGGCGAAACGCCGCTGAAACTCCACGTGGGACTCCGTGGCGTCCGGCCCTTTATCGCTCAGAAGCTGGCGCAGGGGGCGCTCGGTATTGATCAATGTCGCGGTCTGTGTTGCAGCGCTGCCGCCAACGCTAAGGGACTGATCGCGTTCGCCGAAAGCCGAGAGGCCGTAATGTTCCGGGCCCTGAGTTTGCGACTCGTGCACGGTGCCCTGGCGCAGAAACAGCTGTAGCTTGCCCTGGTCGCGGTCGGCGGCTACAATGGCGTCCTCCGCCAGGGTCAGGCGCGAAACGTCGCCTCCATCGGATTCCGCCAGAAAGACGCCATGCCAGTTCAGGGCGGCGGCCGAGATATCCTGCACATAGAGCACCAAATGAGGAAACTGCTCGTTGAAGATGCGCGGCTGAATCTCAAAGGAAGCTTGCGTGCTCCGCAAACGATCTTCTAGGGAACGCATGGTATGGATGGAAATCGGCCCAAGCCACACAGTCATGCATAGCGTGACGCCAGTCGCCAATATCGCCAGCAGGCCCACGGGAATGAGCAGGCGTTTGAGCCCGATTCCCGCGGCATTCATGGCGATCAGTTCGCTATCGGCGGACATGCGCCCGAGGCCGATGAGCACGCCCACCAGGACACCGATGGGCACACTGAACGTAAGCACGCGGGGGAAGGCGCTGAAGAAGAGCAGCGCAATCTGGTGCGAGTCGCCGGAACCCCGCGCCACCACGTTCATGATCTGCACGAGTTGGGGAACGAAAATGACAAACGTGAAGATTGCCAGTCCCAGCAGCGCGTGGGAGAGAATTTCGCGAAAAATATAGCGATCGATGATGCGCATTGCCCCAATACCCAAGGACGACCGCCATTCTAGCACGGGGTTTTCACGCCGATCCGAAGCGGAGCGCCGATGACGCGAATCCATCTCGTGCTGCTTTGGCACATGCACCAGCCGCTGTATCGCGATCCGGCCTCGCGCCGCTACGTCCTGCCCTGGACGCGCCTGCATGCCCTGAAGGATTACTGGGGCATGGTTCGCGTGGCCGAAGAGTTTCCGCAGGTGCACGCCACATTCAATGTAGTGCCGTCCCTCGCGACGCAGCTCGAGGAATATGCCAGCGGAAAGTTCGACGAGCCCTGGTTTACGCTGGCCTTTTCGCCCGCCGACAAACTGACCGACGACGACAAGTCCGAACTGCTCTTGCGCGCCTTTCAAGCCAATCCCGATCATTTGATCGGGCGCTGGCCGCGTTACAAGGAACTTTTCGAGCGCACGCGCTCGGCCGACCCGGCTCTCGCGATGCATACTTTTGCCGTGCGCGACTGGCGCGACCTGCAGCTGCTTTCGCAGCTGGCCTGGATGGATGAGGAGTATCTCGCGGCCGACCCCGTGGTGAGCGCGTTATCCAAGAAGGGCAGCGACTTCACCGAAGACGACAAGCAGAAGCTCCGCGCCAAGCAGCTCGAGCTGCTCGCACGCGTCTTGCCGGAATATCGCAAGGCGCAGGAGTCCGGGCAGATCGAAATCTCCACCACGCCGTTTTATCATCCCATTCTGCCGCTGCTCTGCGATACGGACGTCGCGCGGCAAGCCAATCCCGGAACGCCGCTGCCGAGCCCCGCTTTCCGCCATCCCGAGGACGCCCGCGAACAGCTGGTCCGGGCGCGCGCTTATCACGAGCGCCTCTTCGGTCGCCCGCCGGTCGGAATGTGGCCCTCGGAAGGATCGGTGTCCAACGATGCGCTTTCCATTGCCGCCGAACTCGGCTTTCGCTGGTTCGCCAGCGACGAGGGCGTTCTCGGCCGCACATTGAATATCGGCTTCGGCCGCGATGGCGACGGTGTCCCCTCGAACGCCGACCGCCTGTACGCGCCGCTGCGCGTGCGATTGGGCGAACGCGAAATCTCCGGCGTTTTCCGCGATCATTACCTTTCCGATCTGGTGGGCTTCGTCTATAGCCGCATGGACTCGACCTCGGCCGCGGAGGACCTTTACCGCCGCGTCCGGCTCGTCGCCGATCGCGTGCATGCGCGAGGCCCGCTGACGCTGCCGCTCATTCTCGACGGCGAAAACGCCTGGGAGTATTACCCCAGCAACGGCCGCGAATTTTTGCGCCATTTCTACGGACGCATTGCGGGCGACCCCGAAATTCGCGCCCTCACCGTGAGCGAGGCCATGCGCGACGCCGGTGAAATCGCCACGGTGCAGGGAATCACGCCTGGCTCCTGGATCAACGCCAATTTCGACGTGTGGATTGGCGACAAGGAAGATGTGGCCGGCTGGCAACTGCTGGGCGCGGCCCGGGATTTTTACGCCCAACAACTGGCGCGGCGCGAGCGCGGCGAAGCCGGCGCCCCCAGCCAGCAGCAGTTCGGCGCCGCATACGAAGCGCTGCTGATGGCCGAGGGCAGCGACTGGTACTGGTGGTTTGGCCCCGAGCACAGTTCCGCCAATGACGCCGAATTCGATGCATTTTTCCGGCAGCTGCTGAGCGAGGTTTATCAAAGCCTGGGCCGCGAAGCCCCCGACGAGCTGGCCGAGCCCATCAAGCAAACGTCCGCTCCAGCCCACGTCGTCCAGCCTTCGGCCTTTCTGGATGTGAAGGTGGACGGGCGCGAATCCAGTTATTTCGAGTGGCTGGGCGCGGGGCTTTACACTCCCGACCGCCGGGACGGCTCCATGCACGGCCGCGTTCACTGGCTCGATCAGTTTCGCTACGGCTTCAGCCAGGACCGCTTTTACATCCGCGTGGATTTTGCCGGGGGGAAGCTGGGCGCCTTGCAGGACGCGGAGTTTCGCATCACCTTGCGCGGCGAGGAGGAGTTGCGCATCGTCCTGCATGCGCGTGAAGGAAAGCTCCTGCAGCAGCGCGTGGAGACAAAGGATTTCTGCTTGTTTGGACCGCAGGAGATGGTCGTCGCCGCCTGCGATCAGATCCTGGAACTCTCGGTCTCCCGCAAACTCTTGGGGCTAGGGACCCGGCGCACGTTTTCGGTAGTGATCGCGCTATGGGAAGGCGGCCTGCCCGTGGATTTGCTTCCCGCCGAAGGCTGGTTCGAAATTGAACTTGGCAAAGAGCACTTCGCTTGGGCGCTCTAAACGCGCGTTTCGCTCACGCGCTGACCGCCAAAACTGGCGCGCGTCATCGGCGGCCACCCGCGATGCGGCCGTGATATAGTCCGGTCGGTCGCAGCCGCGCCACGCGCTTGCGCCGAAGGAATGCTGCACATTCTGCAGCGAAGGAGGTTCTCATGCGGTTTCAATGGGCTGCCGCAATCGCGTTTGCCGTGCTTTTCATGGTTCCTTCCTCTGGGAGTGCGCAGGTGCTCACCGAGCACGACGTCTCGGTTCGCATGGCCTTGACGATCGCTCAAACGGCCCTGGAACAATGCGGCGTCAGGGTATCGGTTGCCGTCGTCGATCGCGCCGGCCGGCTCCGCGTTTTCCTTCAGGGAGACGGCGCGTCACCGCACAATCTCGAATTGGCCCGCCGCAAGGCCTATACCGCGCTGACCTTCGGACGCACGTCCGGCGAGTGGGCGCAGCGCACCGAAACAGCACTTCAAGGCCAGCGCATGCTTACCGACGTCATTCCGCTCCAAGGCGGCGCTCCCATCAAACTCGGCGACGAAACCATCGGCGGCGTTGGCCTGAGCGGAGCCCCCATGGGAGGCGTGCAGGAAGAGGCCTGTGCCAAGGCCGGCATTGCCAAGGTAGCGGATCAGCTGACTAAGTGAGCTAGGCGGCAACGCGCCTGGCCGCTTCGAAGTTTGATTGGAAATCTGCCGTGCCGATGGCGTTTGCACGATCTGTAGCCGAAGTGAGGGGTTGCTATGCCATATCTGTCCGGTGATCTTCGGAGTTGGTCGAGCCGCATCGCACGGGGGGCGGCGGTGCTAATTGTCGTGGCGGTGGTTAGCGGTGCTTTGTACCAGAATGTTCTGCTGGCACGCGACCGGCGAGCCAATCCGATGCCGGGCCAACTCATCGACGTTGGCGGCTACAGAATGCATATCTACTGCGCGGGGCAGGGGTCTCCGCCAGTAATTCTTGATTCCGGACAGGGTGACTCGTACATCTCTTGGCGTAAGGTCCAGCCGGAGATCGCAAAGTTTGTCTCGGTATGCTCATATGATCGCGTTGGTCTCGGTTACAGCGAGCCAAGTCCGCGCCCGAGCACCAGCCGCGTATTCGCCGAAGAGCTTCACGAGTTGCTTGATGCGGCAGGAGTCGCTCCACCTTACATCCTTGTCGCCCACTCCTTCGGCGGATTCAACGTCCGGCTTTTTGCGTCCCGCTACCGTTCTGAAACGGCAGGGATGGTCCTCGTAGACAGTGGTCATCCCGACCAACCGAAACGTATGCCGCAACAATTAAGGATGAATGCCGAATTCGTCCGGCAGGGGAAACTTCTTCAGTTCACCGAGCCCATCGGGATTCCTCGGTTGCTTGGAGACTGCGGCGATTCGGCCGCAATCCGCGCCGCGGAATGCACGTTCAACCACATGCGAGAAAGTACCACGGAACTGGAGATGGTCGGAGAAAGCGCCAATGAGGTCGGGGCGGCAGGCGATCTCGGTGATATGGCGCTCATCGTTATCTCGCACGACACGAGTCAGCGTCGCCCCGATTTGCCTGAGGAGCTTGACAGGACTCGAAATCAAGTGTGGGCACAGATGCAACAAGAACTCAGCCATCTGTCGACCAACGGCACGCTAGTCATTGCGAAAGGAAGCGGACACGACGTTCAGAATCAACGCCCCGAAATCGTGATCGAAGCTGTTCACAACGTAGTTAATCGAGCCCGAGAGAAATCAGCCTCCCCGGAGCGAGACCGAGATCAGAAAAGGTGATCCCTTTGCCACCTCAGGTCAAGTCCCGAGAAAGTTGTCCTTTCGGAATTTGGGATCACCCGAAAAAACGTGTCTTTCGGAAGCTGACCCGGTGGCACAATGTATCAGAAACGCGCCTAGCAGGTGTTGCTGCCTAAGGCGTATTACGGAAATCTAAGGCGGAGCGCTGTGAGCCCCTTCGTATGGGCCGTTTCTCGGGACATATATTTTCAGATAGCCCAGAGTTCGTTAGCGATTTATTCCTTTGTGCTGTCCAGTGGTTTGGTCGCTGCGTCGATCAAGCCTGCAATATTGTCCTTGAGCTTCGGCAATTCCCGTGCGTTCAAATAGATCATGTGGCCGGAACCGTAATACTTGAACGTAATGTGGCTGCGAAGTGTAGCTGGCAAGTGCAAATGGTCCATCGTGAATTCGGTACCGAAGAATGGGGTGGCCAAGTCGAACAATCCATTTTCTGTTTGCACTTGCAAACGAGGGTTACTGATCAGGGCTTCGACGAGATCGCTATCGACGCTAACCCTGAAAGGATTCGTACCTTTATGCTTCCAGTCCCATTTGGGTCCGATGTCTCCATTCTGGGTCTCATACGTCAAGTTGGGATCGAATTTTAGGTCTTGCCGCAAATAGCTGTTAATAGCAGCGGTGAAAGCTCCGTCCACGCCGTAGAATGAGGCGTCGCCCTCCGCGTACTCGGCGAGCAAATCGTACGCTGGCCCCGAGTAGCGTGCATCGTAGCGACCTACGGTGATGCCCTGTTTGCGCTGAAGTTCGGCTCTAAACTGCCCAAGATCGACGCGCAAATTGGCTTTGAGAATGTAGTCTTCATCGAGGCCGGTGAAATCGGAGAGCCGCTTCGCGATTGGGGACTTTTCGGCCTCGGTGAGCGCATCGCCCTTCATTAATGCTTCGGCGTAGTCAGTGGCGGCCCACTGGCGCGCATCTTTTAGCAAAGCGGTGAGACTACTCGGACGATTCTTCAGAGTCTTGTAATACCACGCCGCAGCAGCGTAGCTTGGCATGTGGAAGATGTAGGAGCGGTCGTCGCCGAGATCGGGTTCGACGGTTCCCATATCTAGCACCGTAGAGATCAAGGCGATGCCATTGACGTAGATTCCTCGTTGGGACTGTAAATAGTTCGCGAGCGCAACGGAGCGAAGGGTTCCATAGCTTTCGCCGATAAGGAATTTCGGCGAATTCCATCGGCCATTGCGGCTGATGTATATGCCAATAAAGTCGGCGAGCGAATTCACGTCCTGATCGACGCCCCAATAGTCTTTGCCATCTCCCTTGCCCACGACGCGGCTGAAACCTGTGCCCACAGGATCGATGAAAACAAGGTCGGATTTGTCGAGCAAGCAATTCGCGTTGTCGATAAGTTCGTAAGGGCCTGACCCCGTGGGCGCAGCGTCTTGCGTAACGACGCGGCGTGGGCCGAATGCACCCATGTGCAGCCAGACCGAAGCGTTGCCGGGTCCGCCGTTATAGATGAAAGCAAGGGCTCGCTGGGACGGCTCTTTGATGTCGCTACGGGTATAGGCGACGGAAAAGATGCTGGCGACGGGTTCATCCTTATCGTTCTTCAGTAACGTGGTCGAGGCAGTCGCTTTATAGGCAATTGTTTGCGTACCGAGGCGAATCATGTGATCAGTCGTCGAGGTTTCGTCTTTTGGCTGCGCCGCCTCGCTGGACTTAGTCTCCGCCGCCTTAGCCGATGTGGGCTGCGGCGCGGGTGCCTCCTGAGCAAACAGCACCGGAATCGCGAAGGCCAAAGCGACAGCCACGTAAGATCCTCGTATTCGCATGATCATTGCTCACCTCTACAGTCCGCAGGCGCGACATTTATTGCATCGTTATACATCGCGAGGTCCTTAGAGGGAACTCAAATTGCTTCGCCCTAGCCTTAGCGATTCAGAATCGGATTCAAAAATCTGAAGTACCGATAAGTCGGGCCTTTTCGGAAACCGGCTTTAGCCGAGTCTCTCAGTTTCCGAAAAGGCCTGCCATCTCAACCGGCCGATTTCATTCCTTGCGAGCTTGCTTCTGGGGGTAAGAAGTTCGGCTTAGAACCAGTCGCTGCGATATGCCAACCACCAACTCGCTACGCCAATCGGAATCGTCGCGGCAAGTGCCCACCACAGTGGCAGGCCGAAATCGGCGATGACACCCAAGACGGTGAAAGCGGTCCAGAAGACTTTCCGTTGCATTCCAGCATTCTAAACCCCAATGTCCTTGTTTATGAGGTGCACGTATGGGGAGGTTGTTCTAGACGCACTCGGTACAACTTCCGGGAAGGCACGCGCCATCGGGAGTTGGCCCGAAACGCGGCACCTCCTCGATCGCGCGGCCGGCTCCTTATTCCGGATCAACACACAAATTCCGTGACAAATCGTGGCTGTGTTCCAAATGTGTGCGCAATGGCACAGACACTGATCCTCGGGCGCTCTAGGATGGTGTTTGGCGAAAGCAAAACAAGGCGTGTGGTATAGGTCGTCCTAGAGGAGATTGGAACATGAACAGAAAAATATTTTATCTTCCCATGCTCGTATGCGGAGCCGTGTTAGCTCTGGCGCCAGCCAGCTATGCAAAGAACTATCATATGACCGCCTCGAGCATAGTGCCGGGAGCGTCAGGAGAGCTTCAGGTCGGTAAAGAGAAGAATGGCGACGTCAAAGTTGAGTTGTCAGCCGATCATTTGGCGAAACCGGGCAGGCTCACCCCTTCTGCAAACGCGTACATTGTTTGGTTCCAGGAAGAAGGTTCCCAGCCGCAAATTCAAGGGGAACTGAGAATCGGACAGGATCTGAAGGCTGAGCTAAAGTCGACAACTACTCTCCATAACTTCAATGTGTTCGTCACCGCGGAGACTGATTCGCAGACGAAATTTCCCTCAGAAGAAGTGGTTTTGCGAACAACAGTGCAGGAGTAGGAAAGGTTCAGGCGCGGGGGCCGCATCCGCAATTCAACCGGGACGGAGAGCTTGATTGTCCCGGTCGGCGGCGCTTATGGTGCGTTCGAGTGATCTACTTGTTGCCCGCAACCACTAAGCCCGGCCCTCGTCATGAAGTTGCCGATCCCACAGCGGCGACTCTTCGAGTTTCGGACGGCCAAATCGCGATTCTCGGAAGTTGGCGCCCTGGCTGGCGCAGCATCCTGAATACTGATCGGGGTCGGTTAAGCTCGGAAACATCAATGTAGCAGGATTTGCTCGTCCCCTCCCTGTGTCCTAAGAGACAGACAGCACAAACCCTCCTTGCTAAAATCGATTTCAATGTGATTTACGGTCGGGATTGGGAGATCCATGAATCGACCGAGTGACCATTACCAGGCTCACGTCCCAGGCTTATAGGCCTGTCCCCTCATTGCTTATGGAGTCAACTTCGGCCTCAACCGGGACAATGATCAGCCGCTCGCTCGAGTGGTTTGGGGATCTAGGGAGCTTTTCCTGGAAGGTGATCCGCGCGGCCATCACAAGACCCTTTGAACTCCGCGAGATCATTCGGCAATTCGACGAAATTGGGTCGAAAACGCTTCCGCTGGTGGCTCTCGCCGGCGCTGCTGTTGGCACCGTCCTCGCGTTCGAGAGCCGCAGCACTCTGGTCCATTTTGGGGCGAAGTCCGTACTTCCAGGCGCCATTGTGTACTCGATCGTCCACGAGATGGGGCCGATCGTAACCGGATTAGTGGTTGCCGGACGAGTGGGAGCTGGCATCGGCGCTGAACTAGGCTCGATGAAAGTTACCGAGCAAATCGACGCCATTGAGGCCTCCGCCGTAAATCCTTACAAACTGTTGGTTTTCACCCGCGTCCTGGTGTGCATCGTGGTTCTGCCACTGCTGACACTGGTGACTGATTTCTCCGGCGTATTTGGGGGGTGGATAGCGGTGACCCTAGCCGACCCCATCTCCTTCCATCGCTTCTTGGACAAAGGTTTTTCGGGCGTGAGCTTTAGCGATTTTCTTGCACCGACGTTTCGAACTTGCGCCTTCGGTCTGATCATCGGCCTGGTGGCCTGTTTTCAGGGAATGCGCACGCGCGGGGGGACCGAGGGCGTGGGGCGTTCGGCGACGAATTCGGTCGTTTTGTCTTCACTGTTTGTGATTTTAGCTGACGTCATCCTCGTAAAATTGATTCTGATATTTTTCCCATGACGCACTCCATTGCGGAAGCCAATCTGGACGGCAATCGGACGGCCGGCATTCCCGCCGAGCCGGTATTGGCGCTTCGAGACGTCCACAAATCGTTTGGCGCCCAGCATGTTTTGGACGGAATCGGTTTGACGGTAGTTCGCGGTGAGACGCTCGCCGTGCTCGGCCGAAGCGGCGTCGGGAAAAGCGTTTTGTTGAAGCTAATCATCGGGCTCGAAAATATGGATAGCGGTTCGATTTGCATTCACGGACAGGAGATTCGAGGTCTCGGTCTCAATGAGATGAATCGGTTGAGAATCAAGATGGGTTTCTTGTTTCAGCATGCGGCGCTCTACGACTCGCTCACCGTCGGGCAGAATGTCGCGTTCCCTTTGGAGCGGCATACCAAGATGCCGGCATCCGCGCGGAGCGCTTGCGTCAAGGAATGGTTGAGCCGCGTTGGCATGGAAGGCGATCTCAACAAGATGCCGAGTGATATTTCAGGGGGCATGAAAAAGAGAGTGGGCCTGGCACGCGCGCTGGCGCTACGGCCGGAAATCCTGCTTCTCGATGAGCCCACAGCTGGGCTCGATCCGATCACCTCGGGCGAAATCGACGATCTTGTCTTGAAACTGAACCAAGAACACGCCCTGACGTCCATCGTCGTCACGCACGATCTTCATAGTGCCAGGACCATCGCTGACCGGTTGGCGTTGCTGGAGAAGGGAAAAGTGATGATGGAAGGCAGTTTCCAGGAGCTTTCTGAAAGTAATGATGATTTTGTTCGGGAATTCTTCAAGAGAGATTCGTAGGGGGCTGATATGTCTAGAGCGGCGCGACTGGGAGCCTTTATTATCGCGGCACTGACCATCCTGGTGTCGGGAATCTTCATCATCGGTGGGAGACAGTACCTGTTTTCATCGACGTATCGACTGAGCGCGCAGTTCGCCAGTGTCGGAGGCTTGGATTCGGGGGCGGAGGTTCGCGTGGGTGGCGTGCTCAGCGGGTCCGTTCGCAGCGTGGAGTTGCCAAATAAACCGACAGATAAGATCACCGTGTGGATGGACCTCGACAAATCGAGTCACAAAATCATAAAACAAGACTCGATTGCCACCATCGAAACCGAGGGACTCCTTGGTAACCAGTATGTCGCAATCTCGTTTGGATCCGCCATCGGAGCAAACGTCGCCGATGGAGGCGCCATTGCCAGCGAGCCGCCGCTCGAAATCTCCGCCCTCATTAAGAAAACCGACCGCATTCTGGACAGCAGCCAGGAAGCGATCAAGAATGTGACTCTCGCAACGGCCAACCTGAGTTCGATCAGCACCAAGATTGACGACGGTCAAGGCACGGTGGGAGAACTGATCAACGACAAGAAAATCTACAGCCAGATGGACCAGACAACGAGTGGACTACGTGACACGGTAATCAAAGCGCAAACCGGCATCACCGACTTTCAGGAGAATATGGAGGCGCTTAAGAAGAATGTCCTGCTGCGCGGGTATTTCAAAAACCGCGGCTATGAAGACTCTTCCGGTCTGATGAAAAACGAAATCACGAATCTTCCACAGGCGGAGCCTTTGAAAACATTTACTTACGAACCACAGTTGCTCTTCGACAAGGTGGATACAGCCAAACCCAAGAACCAGAAATCATTGCGTGCTGCGGGCCAGTTTTTGGCCGACAACGAGTTTGGAGTGGCGGTCGTCGTTGTTTCAACGAGCATGGCTGGAGATACGGAGAAGGACCTGGAGTTGACGCAGGCTCGGGCCATGGTGGTGCGCGACTACCTCGTTGACAATTTCGGTTTCGACGATGGGGAACTCAAAACTTTAGGAGTCGGCAAGAAGAACGGAACGAACGAGGCCAGTTGGGGAACAGTTGAGATTATTGTATATCCCCCCGGTTCCGATGTTCCTGCCAACGATCAATCCTCCACGAATCGCCAGTAGGGCGTGCGCAAGCTAAGTGAAATGTAGATCCAGAGTTAAGTCCAATCATTGACTCGAACTGAGATTGTGGCGACAATCACACCCCGTTATGGAGTCGGGAAGGAGATTCCTGGTGAAACATCGCATCGCTCGTTTGGGATTACTGGCGGCAGCCATCGCGTTGAGCGCCGTGGCGCACGCGCAGAACGTGCCCGCGCAATTCGTCGTCACCGGCAAAGCCGCCGAAAAGCTTCAGGATTACAGCACCCTCAACCTGGCCACCGCGCAGCGCATTGCCGAGACCTGCGAGCGTCTGGTGACTGCCCATGGCGGCGGGCAGCACTCCATCATTTTCCTGGATAAGGAAGGCAACCACATCTACTACGACCGCATGGATGGCCAGGGCTATACCAACGTCGTGACGCCGGAGATGAAGGCCCTCACCGCTCTCCGAACGCGCGCGCCCAGCGTCATCATCCAGAATATCGTGGCCCAGAATCCGGAGATGGAAGCCTATGAAGTTCAACTGGGCCGTTATCCGGTGGAAGGCGGTATTCCCATCGTCATCGATCATCAGATGATTGGCGTGGTTGGCACTGGCGGTTACCCGCCAAACCCGCCCGAATGGGAAGACGAGATTTGCGCCCACAAAGCAATGCTCGAAGTGCTCGGGCCATCGGTTCCGCCGCTTCCTGAGGTTGTGAAGCAGCAACGGCCGGCCAATCGAGGTACCCTGCCCACTCCAACCTTCGGCACCACCACGCCGCCCAAGTCGAGTCTCCCCTCGGACTTCGTGGTTACCGGCTCGGGCGCGGCGCATGTCTTCGATGCCAATCAGATTTCGCTCGCGGCGGCGAAAAAGCTCGTTCGCGCCTGTCGCGATTGGGCGGCGGCGAAGGGCGCCACCATGTCCGCATACGTGCTGGATAATGCCGGCGAGATGGTGCATATGGAGCGCATGGACGGCCAGATTTCGAACGATGTGCACACCGCGCTGCTGAAGGCGCAGACGGCGTTGAAGCTCCGCGAGCCTACCTCCATTCGCGGAACGCAAATGCTAAACGCCGGCCGCCCCAGCCCGCGCAATCTCGGTCCCAACATGTTTAATTTCTACCTGGATTCCGGCGGCATCCCCATCGTCGTCGATGGACAGATGGTCGGCGCCGTGGGCGTCAGCGGCGTTGACGGCGGCCAAGATGAGAATTGCGCTATCGAGGGGCTAAAGGCGGCGTTCGGCGACCACGCGCTGCTGCCGGTCTACGGTCCCGCCGGGGCAGGCAGAGGCCCCGCGCCCGCGCCGAGCGCACAGCGCTAAAGCCAGCGTAAACTAAGCGCACACATAAAGTGCGGGACGTCGTCTTACGTGGCCCGGCCCGAAAGGGTCACCAAGGCCAGTTTCCGACAATCCTATTGCCCTCCTAGTCCTGTTCACCGAGAGTTTGAACGAACGTTTTGCCGTAGGGATAGAAAAGTTCCTTCCGTCCTTGCTGCCAGGCCGCCTTGAGTTCGGGTTGTGTGATGTCCCAGTCCGGCCGGCACTTTTTGGTTACGGCGCGCAGATCCTGGCGAAGATCTTCCAGGGTGGGCCGACCCCAGAACCAATAGCCGTTGTAGACCTTATGAATGACGAGGCCGGGTTCGAGAACAATCGTATGGGGGATCATGGGATTGTGGAGAGAATCGGTGTATTCGGCGATATCGAGATCTTTTTGCACGATGCGCCCTGGATCACACAGGAAAGGCCAGTGGGCGCCGACTCCTGTGCGATATTCACTGGTCTCGGTGATATTGTCGGTGCTGATCGTGACCAGCCGGCAATAGGCAACCTCGAGCTCGCGATGGAGTTGAACGAGCAATTCCGCCTGGCGGCGATCCTTCGGGCAATAACCGCCGCGGCTGAGGACGAGAACCATGGGATGTGGTCCTTGCAGTTCGGAGAGCTTCCGACGTTTCGCGGTATGGTCGGAAAGCTCATAGTCAGGGAAGATAGCCCCTGGAACAATGTCAGCTCGCATGATGAAACCCTCCGCAGTTCGATGCACTTCGCAGCGTTATGTCTCAACTGTTTAGGTCAACGTTCTGCAGACACTTAGCCGACTGAGTTAAGGCTTGAGCCTATAGCCGGATTCCCAGCCTCAACGTAAGTATCAGGGTGCGTACTGTGTGAAGACAAAGTCGCGAGAAGCCTTCGCGTGGCAGGGGGCGCAGGTTTTGAGCAACGCCTCGTCGCCAGGTTTGCCGTCTTTGTTGAAGTGAGCGAACCCCCATCCGCCAGTGGACGCGTACTTTTTTGAATCCTTGACCATAAACTGAACGTTCGTAGGCGGCCCTGGAACGAAAGATTGTGGATCGCCAAAGACTTTGTCGTTTTCCTCCGACGGGACGTGGCCATAGTGCAATGCGGCAATGATTGTGCCGTCCGGGTAGGGAAGCTTCCCGTCGCGGTAGGCCTTGATCGCCACATCGTTGCCCAAGATAGCAGCGAAACTGTGGAGGGTGCCTTCTTCGTGGGCCACGGAAACCAACCTCCAGTCGCGGTATCCAGGTGGAATTTTGATTCCGAAGATTGGGACGGCCTCATCGTCGGCGCCACCGGATGCGGGAGCCATGGACGAGACTACGCCGGCCGCCATTGCAACTGCAACCACCAGGAAAGCGATCCGTTTCATAGGGTGCCTCCTTCAAGTCTGCCAAGTCTGCGAATGGAACATATAGGCAAGCTGCCAATCGGTATCGGATGCGTGAGAACTGCGGCTATTTGCGAACACTCGAAAGGATACGAATATCAGATAAGCAGCTAGAACGGATATGAGATGCGCTCGCCAGCCACTCGGAGTCATTCATCGCCGTCGCTCGAAGAAGTTCAGAAGCACTTCATTGAAGATTAACTTAGAGGCCAGTGGCTAGCGCTGCGGTTAAGGGTTGCAAGTCGAACCAGGGCACGACGGGTTGGGATACAACGGTGCGCGAACAGCAGTACGTATCTGTGGAGTTAAAGCGGCTTTCCAGAACTCAAGCGCCAACAACGGCTGGCCTTGGTAGTGTCTCAGTTTGATTGAACTGAGACACTACCTTGCCCTTGGACTCTTACTTGCCCTGCGCCTCGTGCGCCTTTATTTTGTTGTACTCCTCCGGCTCTTGATTCAGCGTGCAGAAGACTTCCCCCCATTCGTCATGGGGATCCACCGCCAGCGTCCAGATCCGCGGCGCCGATTTCCAGGGCTGCGCGAGCACGACCGGATCCTCGACGGTGATTTGGTAGGTGAGGTAGTTCTTCGAGGTACGATTCAGGCGCTCGACGATATGCTCCTTGTCACTGGGAAACCAACCACCGAACCCTCCGCCTCCGAAATTCCTCATCCTCTCATCGACGGCGACCACGTCCAGCACCAGCGTATCTCCGTCCCAATGCGCGGTCGTGTCTCCATTGAACGTGGGATCGGGGTCCTTGGGATGCTGGCGATTGAAGTAGACCATGCGAACGTCCATCGGATATTCGTAAAGCATCACCAGCCTTTGCGGGCTGGCGATTAACTCCATCGGGGCATGCTGAGAGCCTTGCTCCAAGGGCGTGCTCGGAGTGCCCGCCTGATCGCAGTCGCCGTAGCCCACCGACCTCCTGTATTTTTTGTCGATCCCTGGCTTGAAGACCGGAGCGACTTCCGGCGTTTTCTTGGGATCGAATTGCCTGAACGAGCTGGGATCGAGCGGATAAGCGACTTGCAGCATTCTTCCGGCAGCGTCCGGATAGTAACGTCCGGTCAGATCCACATGCCCGTCGGACAGGCGCGGCGCCGGTCCGCCTGGCGGCAGCGCATGCACGTCCTTAAACCCTCCGACGATATTGGATGGAGCTTTCCCACAACCGCCATACCCGGTGCACGACTCGTCCGGTGATTTTGGGTTCGGGGTCCTATCTTCCTGCTGCGCAAAAGCGGGCGCAAAAGCCAAGCACAGAGTCACAATCAAGACTCCGAAAATCTCGATACCATAAAGCAAGCGTCGTTCCATTCCTCTCATTTTCCAGTTTCTCCTTTGTGAGCCCGCCGGTAGCCGCTCAACGGGAGGTTCGCGGAGCCCCGCCGTTGCTTAACCACCACTTCCGTTTTGACCGCCTTCGGATGTGCGTTGCTTATACACCCGAAGCTCTTCAGAATAAACCAAATTGTTTGTCGCCCTATCGGCAAGCTGGGGCCTGGTTCTGCGGATCCTGATCGATATTCTGTCTCGCGAATTCCAGCGGCGGTGGCGGCGTTGAGCCGGGGCAGCTTATTTGGCGGGCGCGCCGCCCGGACCCCAACCGGATGGGTTCGCCAGTTTGTTCTGATAGTCGATGGCTTCCGACGGTACGCACAGTATCTCGTCGAGGTCCTGATTCTTCATCCAGTAGTAGTGCGCTTTGATCAACTGAAAAGGCTTCGTATAGAACTTCGGATCGTCAACGGTCGCCGTCACCTCCAGGTTGTACTGGTCCACGCGCGTGTAGCGCTCCTCGATTTTCGCGGCCGTGGTATGCGGGTGTCCAAGCTCGTCGAGCCAGGTTCTGGGATCGAGTCCCGTGGTATCGATCACGAACACGTTGTCGCCTTCCCAATGCCCCACCGAATATCCGTAGAACCTGGAATCGGGCGCTCCGGCAGCGTCCACCTTCTCGGGAAGCTGCCTGCCGTCCATCCATACGTCCCGCCAGACGCGCTGCAGCGCAAAGAGGACCAGCATGCGATTTTGCAGCATCGCGAAGTGTATTTCTCCCCGGCCATTGAGCGTGGGATTCCTCAAGTCGCGCGGAAAGCCCAGCGGATCGCAGATGATGTAGGGGTCGTTTGTGGCCTCCACGTGGTTTTCCGAATCGCCCACGTGTGTGACCGGCTTGTTGAATTTGAATTTCGCTTCGCCGGCGGGCGTCATGGCAGGGAAGGGACCCAGAACCAGTTTTTGCGGCGCAGGCCCCATCCAGGAGCCGTTAAGATCGTGCTTCGGAGCAGGGCCGGGCGGATCCGGCATCGCCGGAACTCCCGGGGCCACGTAACCCGGCGCCAGATTTTGGCCTTGGCGTTGACGGGCTTGCGCCGTTACCCCCGAAGAAAGCGCCACGACGGCCAACAAGGCCCCCAACGATGTCAATGACCCAACCACTCGTTGCGTAACCAGCTTTCGCATTTGCTGATCTCCCGCTAACTTGAGGGGAAGGAGATTTCCGGAATCTCCTCTTGCCTTCCAAAAACGGCAACATCATACACTCATTCCCCTTTTCTCAAAATTGTTGCCCACCACAACCACCGGTAGTGGGTCTCGTCGCTTTGTCGTGGGTTGTTTTGCGGCACACTGGAGCCCCGTCAGGGGCGACAGGACTTAGCCCAGGGGCGGAAGCCCTGGGGTGCCTTGGGGAAAGATGCAAGCCCCGTAGAGGCGACACAGTGGGCGCCCCGTCCTTCGACCGCGCTCGCTCCGACGATCAACGCTGAAGCCCAATACAGCGTCCGAATCCCGGCGGGTCTACCCCGCCACTGCCTCCAGGACTTTGCGTACCTTTCTGGCGAGATCCTCGGGCCCGAAGGGCTTCTCAATGAAATTCGTCCCGGGAGCGAGGATGCCAAGATTAACGATGGCGTCCTCCGTGTAAGCGGACATGTACAGCACCTTAACGTCGGGACGGATGGTCATTACCCGCTCCACCAACTCTTCGCCTTTCAAACCGGGCATGACGATATCGGTTAGCAGCAAATGGATGGGGCCAGCGCACTCCCGCGCTATGCGGATCGCCTCTGCGGCGTTGCCCGCTTCCAGCACCTGATAGCCCTTCATCTTGAGGAACTCGCGCGCAATCCTGCGCACCCCGTGATCGTCTTCCGCCAGCAAGACCGTCTCGGTTCCCAGCGGTGACTTTATTTCTAGCGGCTTCTTGGGCTCGGGCACGCTCGCTGCTTGCACGCCGTGATCGACCTGCGGCAGCCAGATCTGAATCGTCGTACCCCGGCCAGGCGCGCTCAGGACCTTGATCGAGCCTCCGCTCTGTTCCACCGTTCCGTACACCATGGAGAGACCCAGGCCGGTGCCTTTGCCTTTTTCCTTGGTGCTGAAGAAGGGTTCGAAGATCCGCGAGCGAGTCGCTTCATCCATTCCACAGCCGTCGTCACTCACGGCCAGCATCACCCCGGGCTGTCCTGCCCGCTCGGGATGAACGGACGACCAATAGGACCTCGTGTTTGTCGTTTCGATCTTCAATTTTCCGCCATTGGGCATGGCGTCGCGAGCGTTCACCACGAGATTCATGATCACCTGTTCCACCTGCCCAGGATCGGCTCTCACCCGCCCAAGCTCCGGATCCATGGACAGTTCCAACTCAATATCCGGGCCCAGCAAGGAGGGCAAGAGTTCCGCCGTCTGCGAAATCAGGGCATTGAGATCCAGCACTTTGGGCTGGAGAATCTGCTTACGGCTGAAGGCCAGCAATTGCCGCGTCAAGGAAGCCGCATTCTCGGATGCCTTGAGAATTTCCTTCGGGTGTCTTTGCAATCCGTCGGTCAAACTGAGGCTGTTCAGCAGCACGTGCGCGTGCCCTTGGATCACCAGCAGCAAATTGTTAAAGCTGTGGGCCACCCCGCCGGCCAGCCGGCCCACCGCCTCCATTCTGAGCGCATGACGCAGTTCGTCCTCCACGCGCTCGCGCTCGGCGATCTCCTTCTTCAACTGTTCATCCACGGCCGTCACTTCTCGCGCCCGGAACCGCGATGTCTCCGCGAGATAGACGGAGGATGCCAAGAGGCCGGCCATCAGCAAGCCTCCCAGCAAAACCACCACTGGCAGGGGAGAACGAGCCTGAGCTACTGTTTCGAGCTTGGGCCAGAGCCGCGCTTGCCAGGTCATCTGCCCGATTACGATATTCGCTTCCAGCGCCGGCGCGTCCTCGCTGGGTGCGGAGTCGCCGCCACGGTCGTAGATCTTCTCCGAATTCTCGTACACCGCCAGCCAGTCGTCTTGGGCCACGTCCTTCAAGATCGGACCGAGAAGATCCTGGTAGCTGAAGACACCCGCTATTGCGCCTTGGTAAGTCCGGTCCGAGAAAACCGGAACACAGACAAGAAATCCTCGGCCGCCGGTTTTTAAATCCACCGAGCGCGATACCAGCATCACCCGTTGGTCGGCCACGCCTTGCACGACAGCGCGTCGCCGCGGGTCAGAGAGGAAGCTGGATCCCAGTTCCGCCTTGTTCTCGATGAGCGGCGCCACCAGGTGCACGCGCAACTGAGGGTCTATCCATTCAATCGCCTCAAAGTCTCGCCCGCTCATCGCCAGGGCCGTATCGGAACTCCACTCGCCGCTGTCGGGTTCGCCAAGAACTTGCCAGCGTCCTGCCAGCTGTTCCAGCGCCAAAATGCGCTCCGCTAATTCCGACTCGACCTTGTTCTTGACAAACAGGATCTCCGAGCTCGTGACCACTTGAACCTTGGCCCGTTGCTGCGAGATGAGCCGCTGCCAAAGGACCAGCACCGCCGCAAACGAGATGAGGCCAATGATGGTCGGCAACAACAATCGGCGAATAAAGCTCCGCCCTTCATGGTTGGAAAACTTCGGCGTCGGTGTTTCTGGACTACGCGTGCTCGCCGGCTCTTGAGGATCGTCTTGTTGCAAGACCATAAGAATATTCCGATATAGGCGCGAGGGGACGGCCGGCTAGCTGGGGCCGTAATGCTAACAACTGCTCCCGTCCGCGTCAACGGCCCGTCAATTCCGGGTAGTGGGTCCG